>JACDJC010000016.1_pt1 | contig 274126 bp, 266 predicted proteins | sample 7454191 | NCBI WGS metagenome assembly JACDJC01 (sample SAMN14253291, study PRJNA609438) | sludge metagenome | isolation source: sludge after 25d culture with pyrite and EDTA | collected 2018-12-20 | reverse complement strand
GGACATCCACCTCCCGGCTTGCAAGCCGGTCGGATGAACCAGGCACGTGACAGTCCGCAGGGGACTCTTGGATCGGGACATCCACCTCCCGGCTTGCAAGCCGGTCGGATGAACCAGGCACGTGACAGTCCGCAGGGGACTGTCACGTGTCCAGGTTCATCCAGAGTCGTCTCATGCCGGGGTCCGACTCGTCGGGATCGTTGCGCATGCCCAGCGACGTCATCAGGCCCAGCATGGGGCGATTGGTCGCCAGGACGATGCCTTCGATGTAGCTCAGGCCCTGGCGGCGCGCGACGTCGACCAGGCTGCGCATCAGCGCCGCGCCGACGCCGCGCCGCTGCCAGTCGTCGGCGATCACCAGGGCGTATTCCGCCCCCTGGCCGTCGGCGTTGCGCAGGTAGTGCGCGAATCCCACGATGCGCTCGCGCAGCAGGCCGCGATTTTCCGGGTTGGGCACCTGGGCCGTCGCGACCAGCGCGACCTCGCGGTCGTAGTCGATGCGGGTGTAGCGCGCCAGCATGCGCGGCGTCAGTTCGCGCAGCATCGACACGAAGCGCATGTAGCGCGATTCGTCGGACAGGCCCCGCACGAACTCCTGCAGCAGCACGGCGTCCTCGGGCCGGATGGGGCGCAGCAGCCATTCCTGGCCGTCTTCCCGGATCATCGGCCGGACCAGGCGGCGCGGATACGGATGGATCGCCATGTGGCGGTAGGCGCGGTTCTCGGGGCGTTCGCCGTCGTAGCCCGGGTCCAGGCCGACCCGGATGCCGCCGGCGTACAGGCTGGTGTCGTCCCACCAGAGCGGATCGATCGACAGGGTGCGGATGCCGGGCAGTTCGCTGACGATCTCGGAGATCCGTTCCAGCGCTTCGCGCAACTGCTCGAACGCGGCCGGACTGAGGTCGCGTTCAAGCACGCGCGACCAGAACTTGCCCCGTTGGATCAGTTGCCGAGCCAGGTAGTTGTTCAGCGGCGGCAGTTCGATTTCCCGGTGCGGGGACGCCAGCCGCGCGGAATCGCCCCCCGGACCGAACTGCATGTACGGCCCGAAGCGCGCGTCCTGGCGCACGTGGATGGCCATGGACACGTGCTCGCGCGCGGCGGCGGGCACGGGCGGGTCGTCCGGGCGGATCGGCACGTGGAAGCAGTCCAGCAGCCAGCGGCAGCTGGGCGGGTCCAGTTCGGAGCGGCCCGACATGATGGCGTCGTTGAGCAGCGCGCGGGCCTCGTCCAGGCGTGGCGGCCGGCTGAGCATTTCCGGCGGCAGCGTCTGCTGCGCCAGGGTCTGGTTGTATTGATAGGACGCCAGGATGCCGAAGGCGTTGGCGGCCGATTCCGGCGTGCGGAAGGCCGGCAGGCCCACCGCGTCCAGCCGGTGGCGCTGGGAACGCATCGAGGCGTCGCCCAGGAAGCAGGACATGATGGGCTTGGACGAAGCCTCGGAAAACCGGGCCAGGGCCTCGGCGGCGCCATCCATGTCCGACAGGGCGTCCGGCGCGATCAGCACCAGCACGCCGTCCACGTTGGTGTCGTTCGCCAGCACGCCCAGGGCCTGCTGCAGCCGGGCGGGATCCAGCGGCGCATGGCTGATGACGGGATTGCCCAGGGCCGCGCCCGGCTCCAGGATCGCCGCCAGGTCGCGCTGCGTCTGCGTGGACAGGTCGGCCCGCGACACTGGGCCGCTGCCTCCGATGACGTCCAGCGCCAGGTGGGCCGCGCCGTAGCCGTTGGAGAACAGCGCGATGCGGCGTCCCCGCTGGCGCTTGGCGTGGACCAGGACCTTCAGCGCCGAGAACAGCTGCACGAAGAACCGGATCCGGACCGCGCCGGTGCGCCGTACCAGCGCGTCGAACACCGCGTCGGCGGCCGGATTGCTGTCCGAACGGCCGGCCTTCAGCAGGATGACCGGCTTGACGCTGGCGGCGGCCATCAGCGCGCTGGTGAAGCGGCGCGAGGAATCGGCTTCTTCCAGGTACAGCACGATGCTGTCCGTGCGCGGATCCATCGACAGGTATTCGAGGACGTCGGCCACGGTGACCCCGTCCGCGTCGCCGGCCGACACCACGGCGGAAAAGCCGAGCTGGATGTCGCCCGCCCAGTCCAGCACGGCGGCGGCCACCATGCGGGACTGCGCGACCAGGGCGACCCGGCCCACGGGCGCGCCGTTCGGGTCGAGCCCCAGATTCAGCCCCAGGTGCGGGCGCTGGATGCCCAGGGCGCCGGGGCCGAGCACCAGGCAGTCGTTCATCCGGCCCCAGGACTGGCAGTAGGCGCGGGTCTCGATGGGGTCGGCCGCCGGCGTGGAATGCGGCAGCAGCACCAGGGCGCGCGGCCGGTGCGCCTTGAGCGCGCCCAGCGCGGCAGGCAGCAGGGCGGGGTCCAGGCACAGCAGGGCCATGTCCAGGCGCTGGCCGTCTTCCAGGAAATCCAGCCGCCGGGGCATCTGCCAGCGGCCGTCGTCCCCGATCCGCACGTCAGCGATCCGCCCCTTGAGCAGGGCGGGCGGCGTGCGCACGACGGGCAGTTCGCGGGAACTCAGGATCAGCAGGGAGCGCGGCTCGAACAGGGCCGCCAGGCGGTGGCGCAGCATGGGAAGGACTCCGGACGCCCCTGGGGAACCCCTGAACAAGTTTCCGCTCGGCTTGTTCAGGGGTTCCCTGGTCGGGCCGTCCCTTAAAATAGGATATCGACCCTCCGATTCTACAGGGGTTCTCCACCTTTTTTGTTGCGGTGCAACAACCCCATCCGAACCATCGCCATGACCGACTCCTCCTCGCGCCCCGTGCGCACGCGCTTCGCCCCGTCCCCCACCGGCTACCTGCATCTGGGCGGCGCCCGCACCGCCCTGTTTTCCTGGGCCTTCGCCCGCCACTTCGGCGGCACCTTCGTGCTGCGCATCGAGGACACGGACCTGGAGCGCTCCACGCCCGAGGCCGTGCAGGCCATCCTGGACGGTATGCAATGGCTGGACCTGAAGGCCGACGAGGGCCCGTTCTACCAGATGCAGCGCATGGACCGCTACCGCGCCGTGATCGCCGACATGCTGGCCCGGGGCACGGCCTATCACTGCTACAGCACGCCGGAAGAAGTCGAGGCCATGCGCGAACGCGCCCGCGCCATCGGCGCCAAGCCACGCTACGACGGCACCTGGCGCCCCGAACCCGGCAAGACCCTGCCGCCGATCCCGGCCGGCGTCAAACCCGTGGTGCGCTTCCGCAGCCCGCAGGACGGCGTCACCGCCTGGGACGACCTGGTCAAGGGCCCCATCAGCTTCGACAACGGCGAACTCGACGATCTGGTCATCGCCCGGCCCGACGGCACCCCCACCTACAACTTCTGCGTGGTGGTGGACGACTGGGACATGCGCATCACCCACGTCATCCGCGGCGACGACCACGTCAACAACACCCCGCGCCAGATCAACATCCTGCGCGCCCTGGGCGGCGAACCGCCGCGCTACGGCCACGTGCCGATGATCCTGGGTCCCGACGGCGAAAAACTCTCGAAGCGCCACGGCGCCGTCAGCGTCATGGAATACGACCGCATGGGCTACCTGCCCGAGGCCATGGTCAACTACCTGGCGCGCCTGGGCTGGAGCCACGGCAACGACGAACTCTTCACCCGCGAGCAGTTCGTGGAATGGTTCGACCCGCGCAACCTCAGCCGTTCGGCGGCCCAGTGGGATCCGAAGAAACTGAACTGGGTCAACGCCCACGCGCTGCGCGCGCTCGATCCGGCCGACCTGGCCGCCCGCGTCGCGCCGCGCGTCGTTCGCCGGGGCGGCGACCCCGCGTCGGCCGACCTGACCGCGATCATGGCGCTGCTGCGCGACCGCGGCGAAACCCTGGAAGACCTGGCCGAAGGCGCCATGCTGTTCTGCGGTCCCTACGCGCCGGCCGACGACGCGCTGCGGGCCGAAGTCCTGGACGACGCGGCGCGGGTCCTGCTGGACGATTTCCTGCGGCGCGCCGGCGCGCTGCCCGGCTGGACCGAAGCGGAACTCGACAGCCTGCTCAAGGCCGTCCTGAAGGACCACGGGGCAAAAATGCCGAAGCTGGCGATCCCGCTGCGGGTGGCCGTCACCGGCCACAAGCACACCCCGTCCATCGGCGCCGTGCTGGCCCTGCTGGGCCGGGAAACCGTGCTGCGACGCCTGGCGGCCAGCCTGGCCTGAGCGCCCGGCCCCTAGAACGGCAGGCGGTAGCCCGGCGACATGCGCCGCGCCTTCACGGCGCCGTCCGGGCCGCTCAGGCGCAGTTCCGTCGCGTTGACCCGGTCGACGCGATGCCGGTTGGTGTAGATCGGGTCGTCCAGGTTCACGGGCGAGCCGTTCGATTCCAGGGTGCGCAGGATCAGCGTCTGCCCTTCGTGCGACCAGCAGCCCGATTCATACAGCCCCTGGGACGGCGTGCGCGGCCGCTTGATCTGCTCGACGTAGTTCATGGTGCCGTCCGGGTTCAGCGTGTAGAGCGTGCGCAGCGCGCCCGCGACGCCTTTCTGCGAACTGACCGACAACCAGTTGCCAACCAGGGGATCGCCCGCTACCGCCGCCGTGCAGGACGGCCGGGCGGCGGGCGCCTGGGCCGGCGCCGAAACCGGCTTGATCGGCGCGCAGGCGGCCAGGGTGCCCAGGACGGCCGCGCACGCGGCCCAGGCATGAATACGAATGCGGTCCATTGCTTGATTCCCATCCATGACAAATGTCATTCAATACCCGGGATCGGCGCAGGGCCGCGACGAGGCGGCAAGGACTGCAGGCCTACAATTTCCCGGTGCGCGCGCATCCCGCGGGCAAGCCACCATTCTACCGACATGAGCCACTCACTACTCGTTACGCTGCACCTGTTCGCCGCCATCCTGTTCGTGGGCACGGTGTTCTTCGAAGTCCTCATCCTGGAAGGCATCCGCAAGCCGCTGGGCCGCGAGGCCATGCGCAACGTCGAGCTGGCCATCGGCCGGCGCGCGCGGCGCATCATGCCTTTCGCCATGATCGTGCTATTCGGCGCGGGCCTGGGCATGGCCTGGCAGTTCCGCGAAGCGCTCGCCCATCCGTTTGCCAGCAGCTTCGCCACGCTGCTGTGGATCAAGATCATCCTGGCCTTCAGCGTGCTGGGCCATTTCATCACCGCCATGACGCTCAGCGGCACCGGCAAGCTGAAATCCCGCCACTTCCAGATCATCCACCTGAGCGTGTTCTGCCATGTCGTGCTGATCGTGTTCCTCGCCAAGGCCATGTTCTATCTGCAATGGTGAATGCGTCGACGCGACTTTTTCGAGACAGGCGCGATCGAATATCGATCCCATCGGACACCGCGCCGGGAATAATGCTTGGAACACGACAGGGCTTACGATAGACTTGAAGGCGTGCAGTATTCATGATATTGCGCGCCTGCGCCATTTGAGATGAGCCGCACATCCCGTGGGGGTCATATCAAATGGGTGGACACTCTCTTCGATCCCAAGGAGCATGACGATGGCAACCGCCAAGAAGGCCGCACCCGCCAAGAAAACCGCAGCCCCGAAGTCCGCATCCAAACCGGCAGCCAAGAAGTCCGCCCCGGCCGCCAAGAAAGCCTCCCCCTCCACCGCCGTCAAGAAAGCCGTCCCGGCCAAGAAAGCCGCGCCGGTGAAGGCCGCAGCCAAGAAGGCCGTCGCCAAGAAAGCCGCGCCGGTGAAAGCCGCGGCCAAGAAAGCCGCGCCCGCCAAGAAAACCGCCGTGAAGGCCGCCGCCAAGAAAGCGGCGCCGGTGAAGGCCGCGGCGAAGAAGGCCGCGCCGAAGAAGGCGGTGGCGAAGAAGGCGGTGGCGAAGAAAGCCGCGCCCGCCAAGAAGGCCGCCGTGAAGAAGGCCGTGGCGAAGAAGGCCGCCGCTCCAGCCAAGAAGGCCGCCAAGCCCGCCGCGAAAAAGGCCGCGGCGAAAACCGCCGTCGCAAAGAAGGCGCCGGCGAAAAAGGCCGCCGCCAAGAAAGCGCCGGCCAAGAAAGCGGCCAAGGCCCCCGCGAAAAAGGCGGCGAAGCCGGCCGCCAAACCCGAGCCTGCGCCGGCGGCCAAGAAAGCCGCCGCCAAGCCCGACACGCCCGCCCCCGAAGCCCGCACGGACGCCAATCCGGCGGCTTCCTGGCCGTTCCCCGCCGCGAACAAGCGGCCCTGACGGTACGGACGGCACACCAGGCCCGGCGGCATCCGCCGGGCCTTTTCATTCGCCAGACGGGCACGCTTGATGCGACAATGACCGCTTCTTTTCCGCAGCCCACGAGCACCGCATGGTCCAAGACATCCTGCAGTTCCTGATCGACATCGTTTTCCAGCTCTTCGGCATCGGCCTGATCCTGAGGGCCTGGATGTTCGCGATCCGCCTGCACCCCTTCAATCCGTTTTCCCAGGCCATCCTGCGGGCCACGGAATGGCTGGTGGGGCCGATCCGGCGCGTCGTCCCCGGCAGCGGCCGATTCGACTGGCCCAGCATCCTGGCCTGCTGGATCACCGCGATCCTGTACCTGCTGCTGACCTGGCTGGTCGCCATGGGCGGCCTGATGCCCTCCGCCTCGGCCATCGGTCCCCTGCTGCTGTCGGGCCTGCTGGTCGGCCTGAAATGGCTGTTCAACGTGATCGTCTGGGTGACGCTGATCCAGGCCATTCTGTCCTGGATCAATCCCCTGTCGCCCATCATGCCGGTGCTCTACACCCTGACCGCGCCGCTGCTCGACCCCATCCGCCGGATGCTGCCGCGCATGGGCGGGCTGGACCTGTCGCCCCTGGTGCTGCTGGTGCTGGCCCAGATCGCCATGATGGTGCTGAATCATCTGGTCTTCACGACCTTCGGCGCATAACTCAAAAAACACCCCCACGCTGCGCCTTCGGCTTGCTGCCCCCCAAGGGGGCGCTTTTTGCCTTGGGGCGGCCCGGCGGCAAAAAAGATCCGGCGCAAAAGCAAAGGCCCGGCTGAAAAGCCGGGCCTTTGCACGTCCGGAAGCCGGATCGATTACATCGGCACCACGCGGGTCGGGCCGCCGCCGCTGATGACCTGGACGCGCTGACCGGAACTGAGCGCCACGTCGGCCGCCTGGGCGATGACGCGGGTTTCGCCATTGTCCAGGCGCACGGTGATTTCCAGACCGTTGGTCTTGTTGACCTGGTTCTCGACCGCGTTGCCGGCCAGGCCGCCCAGCAGGGCACCGCCGATCGAGGTCAGGATCTGGCCGCGGCCGCCGCCGATGGCGCTGCCCGCGACACCGCCCAGCGCCGCGCCGCCCAGGGCACCCACGCCGGAGGACTTGTCGGACTGGATGACCACGGGACGCACGGACACCACGGTGCCGTAGCGCACGATCTGTTCCTGCTGGGCCTGGCCGTAGGTATAGACGGAGCTGGAGGCGGACTGGCTGGCGCAGCCGGCCAGGACCAGCAGCGACAGGGAAACCCCGGCGACGGCGGCGAGGCGCGCCGCGCGGGAAGGAAGGGCATGCGTAAGGATCGCCATGGGCTGACTCCTGGAGTGAGAAAAATGCCCCCACGCTGCGCCTTCGGCTTGCTGCCCCCCGAGGGGGCGCTTTTTGCCTTGGGGCGGCCCGGCGGCAAAAAAAGGGGCCGTGTCCGGATCAGGCGAGCAGGCCCGCGTCGATACCGTAGTGTGTCTGCATCGCCGCCGCGATCTCGTCGCGCGACGGGCTATGGTTTTGCGGACCTCTGTGGGCGATTTTAAAGCCGCCCATGATGTTCGCCAAGCAGCAGGCGTCCCGCAGGGACCAGCCGCTCGCCAGGCCGTACAGCAAGCCGGCGCGATGCGCGTCGCCGCAGCCGGTCGGGTCCACGATCCCGGTCACGGGCGCGGCCGGGATGTCGGTGCGGACATCGCCGACGAACAGCGAGGCGCCCTCGCCACCCCGGGTCACCACCACCGCCTGCAGTCCGGCAGCCAGTTCCGGAATGGAACGACCCGTGCGCTCCTCGATCACGCTGGCTTCGTAGTCGTTGGCGGTCAGGATGCTGGCCATGTCCAGCATGCGCCGCAGGTCATCGCCGTCGAACAGCGGCATCGCCTGCCCCAGGTCGAAGATGAAGGGGATGCCGGCGTCCCGCAGGCGTTGGGCATGGGTGAACATGCCGTCCTTGGAATCGGGCGAGACGATCGCCCAGCACGCGGGGTTGCCGCTCAGGTCGTTTTCGGCCGAACGCAGCATCGCCCCCGGATGGAACGAGGCGATCTGGTTGTTTTCCTGATCCGTGATGATGTGGCACTGGGCCGTGTAGGTGTCGGGCAGCACGCGCACCAGGCGGGTGTCGATGCCCAGGTCGCGCAGGCGCTGCAGATAGTCGTCGGCGTCGTGGCCCACGGTGCCGACGGGCACCGGCCGGCCGCCCAGCAGCTTCAGGCTGTAGGCGATGTTGCCCGCGCAGCCGCCATATTCCTTGCGCAGCGAGGGCGCGAAGAACGACACGCTGAGGGACTTGATGCTGTCGGCCAGGATATGGTCGCGGAACCGGCCCTCGAACACGGCGATGGTGTCGAAGGCGATGGAGCCGCAGATCAGGACGTCCTTGGACATGGCGATGGAATTCCTTCAGGGATAGAAGAGGTCGAGCTGGTAGCCGTTGATGCGCACGCCGCTCAGGGTCAGGGGGACGCGCACCAGGATTTCGCTGCGGGCCGCGAAGGGCTCGGCGGCGCGGGCCGGCCCGAGGTAGTCGGCGGGGGACAGGTTGCGGCGCACCAGCAGCGTGCCTGCGACGTCCTTCAGGTCCAGGATCAGGGTCGGCCATTCCTGCGGCTGCCCGGCCTGGTTGCGCAAGGTGGCGTGCAGCACGAAATGCTGTTCGGCGGGTGCCTGGTCGCTGGCCGGCCGGCCGGCCGCGGCGTCGGTCTCGGCCGCCTTGAGCGCGGAGCCGGTGATGACGATCCGGGCGATGTCCCGGGCATAGGGCACCCGGCAATGCAGCGGCTCGCAGGCCCGCTCGAGCGCGGGCCGCAGCGCGGGCACCATCCGGGCGATGTCGGCCCGGTAGACGTAGACGGCCTGGGCGGCCAGCAGGAGCAGCAGCAGGACGAGCAGCAGCCGGGCGCAGAACCGCACCAGGGCGTCCCACCAGTCCAGCGAGTCCTCGTCCCGCAGCAGGGGCGCGGCGGATCCGCCCTGGCTGCGATGACCCGGCCGGGCCTCGACCACGAACGGTTCGGCCTGCGCGGGCGGCTCGTCCCGGCCGGAAGCCTGCGCGGCCCCGGCATCGGGCATCCATCCCTCGTCGGCCAGGATCTCTTCGACCGGGCGCGGATCGGTCCGGCCGGCCCCTTCCCCGATGCGGGGTTCGGGCCGGTCGTCGGGCCAGGGCGCGACGCCGATGCGGAACGCGGGCGCCGGTTCGGACGGCGCCGCCGCGGGCCTGCCCGAACGGATGACCTGGGGCGGCGGCGCGGCGGGCGGCCCGGCCACGGGCGCGACGGGGGGGACGGGCGGGCGCGGCGGCGTCGCGGGGGCACTGGCTGCGGACGTGTCGGAGACCACCTCGGCATAGCCGTCGAAGATATGGGCGCACTGCACGCAACGGATATAGCCCTTGCGCAGTTGCAGGTCCGACAGGCCCGCCTGGAACACGGTCCCGCATTTCGGGCAGCGTGTGGTCAGGTCCATCACCGCCGCGCTCCGTCAGGCCCTGCGCCCCGCCAGGCAGACCCAGCCGTCGCGGGCCGCCCAGACCCGCAGGGGCAGATGAGGCGCGTAGGCCTGGCGGACCTCGTCGGCCTGGCGCTCCAGGACGCCGGACAGCGCCAGCCACCCGCCCGGAGCGACCCGGCCGGCCAGCATGGGGGCCAGGAGCTTGAGCGGATTGGACAGGATGTTGGCGACCACCACCTGGCGGGTCCCGGCGGGCAGGGCATCGGGCAGGCCGGCCTGGACGTCCACGCGATTGGCGGCCGCGTTGCGTGCCGTGGACAGCACCGCCTGCTCGTCGATGTCCACGCCCCAGGTCGGGCCGGCGCCCAGCAGGCGGGCGGCGATCGCCAGGATGCCGGAACCGCAGCCGTAGTCCAGCACGGTCTCGCCGCCCCGCAGATGGGCCGCCAGCCATTCCAGGCACAGGTGCGTGGTGGGATGGCTGCCGGTGCCGAAGGCAAGCCCGGGATCGAGCTCGATGCGCACGATGCCGTCCCGGGCGCCGACCGAGGGCAGGCCCGCGTCGTCGCGGTGCCAGCTGGGCACGATCCAGATGCGTTCGCCCACGACGATGGGCCCGAACTGGGATTGCGTCAGGCGCACCCAGTCGGCGTCCGGCACGTCGCGCAGGAACCAGTCGTCCGCCGCGGGCGCCGGCCCGGCCAGGCCGTCCAGCGCGGCCAGCAGATGGGCGGGATCGTCGCCGTCGGCCAGCAGGGCCACCAGGCGGTTGCGCCGCCAGGCGAGGACTTCGGGCTCCGTGCCCGGCTCGCCGAACAGCGCCTGCTCGTGCTCCGTGTCGCCGTCGGCATCCTCGACCGACACCGACAGGGCGCCGGCTTCCAGCAAGGCGTCGGACCAGGCCTCGGCCTGGCTTTCCGGGCAGTTCAGCACCAGCTCTCGCATGCCGGACCTCAGGCGCGCGCGGCGAGCTTGTGTTCGAGATAGTGGATGCTGGTGCCGCCTTCGACGAATCGGGCATCCTGCATCAACTCGCGGTGCAGCGGAATGTTGGTATGCACCCCCTCGACGATCATCTCCGACAGGGCGATGTCCATGCGCATGATCGCCTGGTGGCGGTCGTCGCCGTAGGTGATGAGCTTGGCGATCATGGAGTCGTAGTAGGGCGGCACGGTGTAGCCGGTGAACACGTGCGAATCCATGCGCACGCCCGGCCCGCCCGGCGTATGCCAGTTGGTGATCCGGCCGGGGCTGGGCGTGAACTTGTAGGGGTCCTCGGCGTTGATCCGGCACTCGATCGCATGGCCGCGCAGGTGGACGTCGCGCTGGCGCAGGGTGAACTTTTCGCCGGCGGCGATGCGCAACTGCTGCTGGACCAGGTCGATGCCGGTGATCATTTCGGTGATCGTATGTTCGACCTGGATGCGGGTGTTCATCTCGATGAAGAAGAATTCCCCGTTCTCGTACAGGAATTCGAAGGTGCCGGCGCCGCGGTAGCGCATCTGGCGGCAGGCCTCGGCGCAGCGTTCGCCGATGCGTTCGACCAGGGCGCGCTCGATGCCCGGCGCGGGGGCTTCTTCGATGATCTTCTGGTGGCGGCGCTGCATGGAGCAGTCGCGCTCGCCCAGCCAGACGGCCTTGCCCTCGCCGTCGGCGAGCACCTGGATCTCGATGTGGCGCGGGTTTTCCAGGAATTTTTCCAGGTAGACCTCGGGGTTGTTGAACGCGGCGCCGGCCTCGGTGCGCGTCATGGCCACCGCGTTGAGCAGGGCGGCCTCGGTGTAGACCACCCGCATGCCGCGGCCACCGCCGCCGCCCGCCGCCTTGATGATGACCGGATAGCCGACCTCGGCGGCGATGCGCTGGATTTCCTTGGGGTCGTCGGGCAGCGCGCCGCCCGAGCCCGGCACGACCGGCACGCCGGCGGCGATCATGGCCTGCTTGGCGCTGACCTTGTCGCCCATGGTGCGGATGCTTTCGGGACGCGGCCCGATGAACACGAAACCGCTCTTTTCCACCCGTTCGGCGAAATCGGCGTTTTCCGACAGGAAGCCGTAGCCGGGGTGGATGGCCTCGGCGTCGGTGACCTCGGCGGCCGAGATCAGCGCCGGCATGTTCAGATAGCTGTCGCGCGGCGTGGCGGGGCCGATGCAGACGGATTCGTCGGCCAGGCGCACGTATTTGGCCTCGCGGTCGGCTTCCGAGTGCACGACCACGGTCTTGACGCCCAGTTCGCGGCAGGCGCGCAGGACCCGCAGGGCGATTTCGCCGCGATTGGCGATCAGGATTTTCTCGAACATGGCGCTCAGGCGATGATGAACAGGGGTTGGCCGTATTCGACCGGTTCGCCGTTCTCGACGAGGATTTCCTTGATCACGCCGGACTTGTCGGCCTCGATCTCGTTCAGCAGCTTCATCGCCTCGATGATGCACAGGGGATCGCCTTCCTTGACGGTCTGGCCGACCTCGACGAAGGCCGCCGCGTTCGGATTGGGCGAGCGGTAGAACGTGCCCACCATGGGCGCCTTGACCTGATGGCCCTGCGGGGCGGCGGGCGCCGGCGCGGCGGCAGCGGCGGCGGGCGCCGCGGCCGGGGCCGCCACGACCTGGGCGGGCGCCGCGGCGGCGGCCGGGACGACCGCGGCGGTCTGGGAGAACTTGACGATGCGGACCTTGCCTTCGCCCTCGGTGATTTCCAGTTCGGCGATGCCCGAATCGGCCACCAGGTCGATCAGCGTTTTGAGTTTTCGGAGATCCATGGCGATAAATTCCTGTGTGCTGGCCCATGCGGGAGCGGGCCGTTCGACGGTCGGATCCGGGCGGCGAAAACAAATGCGCCGTCGGTCCGACCCCGGCGAAACGGGGAGAATCCACGACGGCCACATGTGTTGCTGCTGCCAGCGGGCAGCCCTGGAGTCCTGCCCGAAGCCGCCTGATCCTGGGTATGGAGATACCCTTCAAAGCGCCTTTTTACGCTAAAACCGCCGATTTGTCCATAAAAACAGGGCCGGCGGGGGCGGCCAGGCCGAATATTGAAACCTAAAGTATCTGCGCCAGGCGGGCCTGAATGTCGTCCGGCTTGAGTTCGCCCGTGACCGAGTCCGCGACGCGGCCCTGGCGGTCGAACAGCAGGGTGAACGGCAGGCCGCCGCCCTTGTTGCCCAGTTCGCGCATCAGCGGAATGCCCTGGGTGCCGGTCAGCAGCAGGGGGTAGGACACATGGACCTTTTCCAGGAAGCGTTCGACGTTGGCCCGGGTGTCGATGGCCAACCCGAGCACGGACAGGCCGGGATGGCGCTGGTGCAGGGTTTCGAGCAGGGGCATTTCGCGCACGCAGGGCGCGCACCAGCTGGCCCAGAAATTCATCAGCACCGGCCGCCCCACATAGGCCGACAGTGCCTGGTCGCGGCCCTGGAGATCGGCGAACGAGCGCCCGAAGACCGGATCGGCCGGCAGGATCGAGGCCCCCGCGCCGCGCGCCGCGGCCGCGAGGCCCAGCGCCGCCGGGAAAGCCGCGCGCAAGAATTTCCGCCTGTCCATGCGAAACATCTTCCATCCAGTGATACCGACCCATCATAGCATCGGCGCCGGACCGGGCCGCTCGCAAACAAGCCCCCTTACAATACAGGCCGGAGGATGCGATGCACGTACACATATTGGGAATCTGCGGCACGTTCATGGGCGGCCTGGCCCTGATCGCCCGCGCGGCGGGCCATCGGGTCACCGGCTGCGACGCGGGCGTCTACCCGCCCATGAGCACGCAACTGCGCGAACAGGGCATCGACCTGCTCGAAGGCTTCGGCGCCGACCAGATCGGGCTGGGCGCGGACCTGTACGTGGTCGGCAACGTCGTCAGCCGGGGCAACCCGCTGATGGAGGCCATCCTGGACCGCGGCCTGCCCTACACTTCCGGCCCGCAATGGCTGGCCGACCACGTCCTGGGCGGCCAGCACGTCCTGGCCGTGGCGGGCACGCACGGCAAGACCACGACCAGCGCCATGCTGGCCTGGATCCTCGACCAGTCGGGACAACCCGCCAACTTCCTGATCGGCGGCGTGGCGCCGGACCTGGGCGTTTCCGCCCGCTACGACCCCGCCCGCCGCCACTTCGTGATCGAGGCCGACGAATACGACACGGCCTTCTTCGACAAGCGCTCGAAGTTCGTCCACTACCGCCCCCGCACCGCCATCCTGAACAACCTCGAATACGACCACGCCGACATCTTCCCCGACCTGGCCGCCATCGAGACCCAGTTCCATCATCTGGTGCGCACCGTCCCGGCGTCGGGGCACCTGATCCGCCCGGCGGCCGGCGAGGCCCTGGACCGCGTCCTGGCGCGCGGCTGCTGGACGCCGGTCGAGACCTTCGGCCCCGGCGGCGACTGGCGGTCGGAACCGGAAACGGACGATGGCCGGCGTTGCCGCATCCTGCACCAGGGCCGGCCGGCCGGCGTGCTGGACTGGTCGCTGGCCGGCGCTCACAACCAGGCCAACGCCCTGGCGGCCCTGGCGGCCGCCCGCCATGCCGGCGTCGCGGCCGAGGACGGCATCGCCGCCCTGAACCGCTTCCAGGGCGTGCGCCGCCGCCTGGAACTGCGCGGCACGCGGGACGGCGTGGCCGTCTACGACGATTTCGCCCATCATCCCAGCGCCATCGCCACCACCCTGGACGGCCTGCGCCGCCGCGTCGGCCCCACGACCCGCATCCTGGCGGTGATCGAGCCGCGTTCCAACACCATGAAACTGGGCACGATGGCCGCCCGGCTGCCGGAAGCGCTGGCCGGCGCCGACCTGGTCTTCTGCCACGGCGCCACCCAGGGAAAGCACGCCCTGGGCTGGGATCCCCGCCAGGTGCTGGCCGGCCTGGGTGACCGCCTATGGGCGGGCGACGACCTGGACGCCCTGGCCGACGCCGTCTGCGACGCGGCGCAGCCCGGCGACCAGGTGCTCGTCATGAGCAACGGCAGCTTCGGCGGCATCCACCAGACCCTGCTCGACCGGCTGGCGCAACGGCGCCCCCGGTCCCCTCACTGAACCCCGCGGTCCCCTTTCTCATTTATGCACGTTCTCTACGAAGACGCCGGCAAGCTCAAGGCCGAAACCATTTTCTCCGAAGCCGATACCTCGCTGCAGGTCGAGTCGGCCAGCGGCAAGCGCAGCAAGATCAAGCGCAACGCCGTGCTGTTCACCTTCGAGCAGCCGTCCCCCGATGGCCTGCTGCCCGCCGCCGAGGCCCTGGCGGCCACGCTGGACGCCGGCTTCCTGTGGGAATGCGCGCCGCAGCAGGAGTTCGAGGCCGCCGCCCTGGCCGAGGACTATTTCGGCCACGCGCCCGACGCGGTGGAAAAGACCGCCACGATCCTGGCCCTGTCGGCCGCGCCGGCCTACTTTCACCGGCGCGGCAAGGGCGCCTTCCGCCCCGCGCCGCCCGACATCCTGCAGGCCGCCCTGGCCGCGATCGAGAAAAAGCGCCGCCAGGCCGAACTGCAGGGTGAATGGACCGAGGCCATCCTGGCGGGCACGCTGCCCGACGCCCTGCGGCCCGTGGCCGCCACCTTCCTGGACCGGCCCGACAAGAACACGCTGGAATGGAAGGCCTTCGACGCCGCCGTGCAGCGGTCGGGCACCAGCCCCGAACGGCTGCTGCTGTCGCTGGGCGTCTGGCCCCACCCCCTGGCCATGATGCGCGACCGCTTCCTGTCGGCCCATTTCCCCAAGGGCACGGACTGGCCGCCCGTGGAAGTCCTGGACTGGGGCGCGGACCTGCCGCAGGCCGAGGTCGAGGCCTATTCCCTGGACGACGCCAGCACCACCGAGATCGACGACGCACTGTCGGTCTCGATCCCCGGCCCCGGCACGGTCCGCGTCGGCATCCACATCGCCGTGCCGGCCCTGGCCGTCACGCGCGGCAGCGCCCTGGACGAACTGGCGCGCGCGCGCATGTCCACCGTCTACATGCCGGGCGACAAGATCCCCATGCTGTCGCCCGAGCTGATCGCCGCCTTTTCCCTGGACGAAGGCCAGTGGCGCCCGGCCCTGTCGCTGTACGTTACCGGCCGCCTGGAAGACGGCGAGATCCTGGACACCGAGACGCGGCTGGAGCGCATCCGGGTGGCCGCCAACCTGCGCCACGGCCTGATCGGCGGCGAGGTCACGGAAGCCGCGCTGGCCGACCCCGACGCGCCCCTGCCGCACGGCCACTGGCTGCGCCCCCTGTGGCAGCTCGCCCAGGCGCTGTGCGCCGTGCGAGACCGCGCGCGCGGCAAGCCGGAAAACAACGACCGCGTCGAATACGGCTTCGAGATCGACGGCCCGCCCGACGATCCGGATTCCATCGTCCGCCTGGTGCCGCGCCAGCGCAACGCCCCGCTGGACCGGCTGGTGGCCGAATACATGATCCTGGCCAATACGCAATGGGGCGCCCTGCTGGCCCGCCACGGCGTGCCCGGCATCTACCGGTCCCAGCAGACCGGCCGCACCCGCATGTCCACCCAGGCGCTGCCGCACGAATCCATCGCCGTGCCGCAGTACATCTGGTCGACCTCGCCGCTGCGCCGCTACGTGGACCTGATCAACCAGGGCCAGATCCTGGCGGCGGCCGAGCACGGCGTCTCCGCGCGCCTGGCCGCCCCCTTCAAGCCCAAGGACGCGGACCTGTACGCCCTGATCGGCGCCTTCGATTCGCAGTACACACTGTGGGGCGAGTTCCAGTCCGCGATGGAACGCTACTGGTGCATCCGCTGGCTGCAACAGCAGGGACTGAAGGAAGTGCGCGCCCACGTGCTGCGGGAAAACCTGGTCCGGCTGGCCTGCGCGCCCTTCGTCACCCGCATCAACGGCCTGCCCGAACTCGAGCGCGGCCAGGAAGTGCGGCTGGACGTCCTGGGCTACGACGAGATCGGCCTGGACGTCGAATTCCGCCTGCGGGAAACGGGCTAGGGCCTGTTCCCGCCACTCGAGGAGCCGCGAAGCATGGACACGCTGCCGCTGCAACTGCTGGAATCCCGGCGCGAAGGCCGCGGCCGCATGGCGGTCGCCCTGCTGCTGTCCCTGGCCGCGCACGCGGCGCTGCTGGCCTGGCGCTTCCTGCCCGCGCCGCCGGCGACGCAATCGTCCACCCTGGAAGTCACCCTGGTGAACAGCCGCAGCGAGCAGGCGCCCCTCACCCCCCAGGCGCTGGCCCAGCAGAACCTGGACGGCGGCGGCGATCAGGCGCGGGGAATGGCCTCGTCTCCCCTGCCCCGGACGTCCGACGGCAGCGCCGAGGAAACCGTGCTGGCCGCCCTGCGGCGGCGGCAGGCCGAACTCGAAGCCGAGCAGCGCCGCCTGCTGACGCAACTGGAATCCCTGGACACGGTCGCCGCGGCCCGGCCGTCCCCCGAACTGCTGGGCCGCAGCGCGGACCCGGGCGAGGACGACCGCCAGCAGGACAGCCTGGTGCTCAGCGCCCGCATCGCCGCCCTGAAGGAGCGCATCGAACGCTACAACGCCCTGCCCCGGCAGACGTTCACCGCCCCGTCCGCGCGGGCGTCGGACGATGCCCGGTACGTGGAGGCCTGGCGCCAGCGCATCGAACTGATCGGCACGCGGCACTATCCGCCCGAGGCGCGCGGCCGCATCTACGGCGACCTGCAGCTGACCGTCTTCATCCGGCGCGACGGCAGCCTGGATCACATCCAGTTCGACCGCCCTTCGGACCAGGCCGTCCTGAACGGCGCCGCCCGGCGCATCGTCGAACTGGCCGCGCCCTTCGACCCCCTGCCGCCGGAACTCGCGCGGCACACCGACATCCTGGCCATCACGCGGACCTGGCACTTCACCCGCGACGGCCTGGACATGAACCCGCCCGATGCACGGGAAGCCCGATGAGCCAGCCGGGCAGGAAAATCATCACGACCGTCCTGCTGGCGGCGCTGTGCGCCGCCTTCCTGTACCAGATCGGCCTGCTGGGCATGGTGGTCTGGTTCAATTTCCGCAACCCGTCCAACACCCCCGTCATGCAGGACACGCTCAACGCCCTGCGGGCGGAGGATCCCCGGGCCCGGCTGGCGCACGAATGGGTGCCGTACGAACGCATCAGCCCCAATCTGAAGCGCGCCGTGATCGCCTCCGAGGACAGCGGCTTCGTCGACCACGACGGAGTCGAATGGGACGCCATCCGCAAGGCCTGGAGCTACAACCAGCGCCAGGCCGACCTGGGCCGCTCGCGCCGGCGCGGCGGGTCCACGATCACCCAGCAGCTCGCCAAGAACCTGTTCCTGTCGAATTCGCGCAATTACCTGCGCAAGGGCCAGGAACTGATCCTGACCTACATGATCGAAGCGGTCATGAGCAAACGGCGCATCCTGGAGCTCTACCTGAACGTGGCCCAATGGGGCACCGCCACCTTCGGCGCCCAGGCCGCCGCCCGGCACTATTTCCGCACGGACGCGGCGCGCCTGTCGTCCGGCCAGGCCGCGCAGTTGGCGGCCATGCTGCCCAACCCGGCCTACTACGACCGCCACGGCGCCACCGCCTACCTGCGGTCCCACGCGGCCACCGTGCGCGCCCGCATGTCGCAGGTCGCGGTGCCCTAGGACCGGGGCTGTCCCCGCCGTTCGGGGTACTATTGAGGTTTTCACCGCATTCCCGTCCATGCGCACGGCACGACGCTACATCGCCCGCGAAATATACCGCTCGACCGCCGTCGTCCTGGTGGCCCTGGTGGGCCTCTTCATGTTCTTCGCGCTGATCGAGGGCCTGGACAAGGTCGGCCAGCGCCTGACCCTGCTGAACCTGTTCTACCTGCAGGCCCTGGACGTCCCCAACCACCTGTACGAACTGCTGCCCATCGGCCTGCTAATCGGCGCGGTGCTGGCGCTCGCGGGACTGGCGCAGCGCAACGAGCTCACCATCCTGCGGGCCTCTGGGGTCAGCGGCATGCGCCTGCTGGGCGCCCTGTGGCTGATCACGATCCCGCTGGTCATGGGCGCCTTCATCCTGTCGGAATTCATCACCCCGGCGGCGGAACTGCACGGCAGCGAGTCCCGCCTGGCGCTGCTGGGCCGCACCGACGGCGGCCGCCTGTCGAGCGGCTACTGGTTCAAGGAAGCGGACGACCAGGGCGGCACCCGCATCATCAATATCGGCCAGCTCACCGGCCAGGGCCGCGTCGACGACGTGGTGCTCTACGAGTTCGCGGCGGACGACACCCTGCGGGACGTCGTCCAGGCCGCCGACGGGCAGTTCGAACAGGGCCGCCTGGTGCTGCGCGACCTGACCGAGACCCGCATCCACCCGCAATCCGCGAGCGCCCTGGCCGACGCCCGCATCCCCGCCGCGCCCATCAGCGAACTCGTCCACCTGGACGAGCGCAGCATCCCCACCTCGCTGACGCCCGAACGCCTGATCGCCCGCATCCTGACGCCCGAGCGCATGGCGATCTCGGACCTGCTGGACTACATCCACTACCTGAAGAACAACCAGTTGCAGACCGACCGCCAGGAAGTCGCCCTGTGGCGCAAGATCGCCTACCCCTTCACCCTGCTGGTCATGATCACCATCGCCGCGCCGATCGGTTTCATGCAGACGCGCCGGGGCGGGGTCGGCCTCAAGGTCTTCGCGGGCATCATCCTGGGGGTGGGCTTCTTCATGCTCAACCAACTGGCCCTGAACGCCGGCATGCTGGGCGACTGGCCGCCCTGGGCCACGGCCCTGGTGCCCAGCCTGGCCGGCCTGGCGGCCGCCCTGCTGGCCCTGCTGGGCATGGAACACCGCCACCCGCTGTCCCTGTGGCTGCGCCAGCGCCGGCTCCAGCGGAGTCCCGCATGACCCAGCCAGAGGCGCCCAAGGGCGACGTCTGGGTCATCGGCGACGTCCAGGGCTGCGCGGGCGCCCTGCGCGCCCTGCTGGACCACCCCGAGCTTTCCCGTCCCGACACGGAATTGTGGTTCGCCGGGGACCTGGTCAACCGCGGCCCCGATTCCCTGGGGGCGCTGCGCCTGATCCGCTCCCTGGGGCCCCGCGCCCGCGCCATCCTGGGCAACCACGACCTGCACCTGCTGGCCGTGGTGGCCGGCGTACGCCCGCCCGGCAAGTCCGACACGATCCAGGACATCCTGGAGGCGCCCGACGCCGCCGAACTGATCGACTGGCTGCGCCACCGGCCGCTGCTGGTGCGCGACCGGGGCCACGTCATGGTCCACGCCGGCATCCTGCCCGCCTGGACCCTGGACCAGGCCCAGGCGCTGGCGAGCGAGATCGAGGCCGCCCTGCGCCGCCCCGACTGGCATCCCGCCCTGCACGACCTGTACGGCGAGGAACCCCTGCATTGGGACGACGCCCTGCGCGGACCCGACCGCATGCGGGTGATCGTCAACGCACTGACCCGCATGCGGGTCTGCCATGCCGACGATGGCCGCATGGATTTCCGCTACAAGGGCGAGCCCTACGGCAGTCCGGGACTGCTGCCCTGGTTCGAACTGCCCGGACGGCGCGACCCGGCCGAACCGGTGGTGTTCGGCCACTGGTCCGCCCTGGGGCTGCACATCCGCCCGGACGCGATCTGCCTGGACACCGGCTGCGTCTGGGGACGCGCGCTGACCGCGCTGCGGCTGCGCGACCACGAGATCATCCAGCAGGACTGCGCGGCCTGCCGCTGACGCGGGCGTTGCGTCCGGCCTGCGCGCCGGCCCCGGCTCACGCCGATCCGCCGCGCACGGCCGCGCCGATGGCCGCCTGGGCGCGCCGCGCCACATCCGCCCGCGCCAGGCCTTCCGCCGCCCGGACCGGCGCCAGGAATTCGCATTCCACCGACACGCCCCGGGCGCCGAGCAGGAACCACAGGTTCGCCACCAGCGTCTGTTCGCCGACGAAGGCCAGTTCAGGCGCCCGACGCCCGCGCTTCAGGAAACGCAGGGCCACCGGCTGCGTCGGCACGCCGGCGCGCACGGCGGCATCGAACAGCCCCGCGTGAAAGGGCAGCACGTCCGAACCATCGGTGGTCGTGCCCTCGGGAAACAGCCCCACGGCGTCGCCCTGGTCGAAGCAGGCGCGCATCTGGCGGCCGGCGTCGCGCACCGCGTGCCGATGGCGCCGGTCGATGAACAGCGTGCCCGCCCAGGCGACCAGCAGCCCGATCACCGGCCAGCGCCGGATGTCGCTCTTGGCCACGAAGGACGTGGTGCGCACGCTGTTGAGCACGAAGATGTCGACCCAGGAGACGTGATTGGCCACCCACAGGACGGCGCCCCGGCTCACGGGTTCGCCCAGGCGGCGCACGCGGACCCCGCACAGCCGCATCAACCCCCGCGACCACGCCCCCACGATCCGGCGCCGCCGGACGCGGCCCAGCATCGGAAACACCACCAGTTCGGTCAGCAGACCCAGCAGGATCCAGGCCGATACGAAGAAGAAACGGAACAGGAACAGGAACGGCGCCACCGGCATCCCCTACCCGGAATGGGCAATGGCGCACATCATAATTCAGGAATGGCTCGAGGCCGGATGATCCAGGTAGCGCTGCAGGATCACGGCGGCGGCCATGGCGTCGTCGGGAGCGTGGGTGCCCAGGATCCGCTGGGCTTCCAGGCTGGAGCCGCGCTCGTCCACCAGCACGACGCGCACGCGGAAGCGGCCTTCGATCTGGTGCGCGAAGCGGCGGCTGTGCTGCGAGGCGGGCTGTTCGGCCCCGTCCAGCGTCAGCGGCAGGCCCACGACCACCCGGTCGGGCTGCCATTCGGCCAGCAGGGCCCCGACCTGGGCGAAGCGCTGTTCGCGCGTGGCCGGCGTCAGGATGCACAGCGGGCGCGCCTGGTTCGTCAGGGTGTTGCCCAGCGCCACGCCGATTTTCTTCAGGCCGAAATCGAAGGCCAGCAGCGTCTGTTCGGTGTCAGGCATGGCCCGCGTCGCTGGCCAGCATCGAGGCGCGGATGCCCAACTGGGCCAGGGCGGCGTCGTAGCGGTCCTCGGCGGGCGTGTCGAACAGGATGTCGTTGGACGCCAGCACGTTCAGCCAGGCGTTGCGGGCGAGTTCGTCTTCCAGCTGGCCCGCGCCCCAGCCCGCGTAGCCCAGCGTCACCAGCAGCCTGGCCGGGCCGTGGCCGGCGGCGACGTCCTGGAGCACGTCGCGGGACGTGGTCAGCGCCACGTCGCCCCCCAGTTCGATGCTGGAGCTGTATTCGCCGCGGGGCACGTGCAGCACGAAGCCGCGATCGGTCTGCACCGGCCCGCCGAAGAAGACCGGCGATTCCTGCACCGGGCCGATTTCCAGGGACAGGGGCAGGTCGATGCGCTGCAGCAGGTCGCCGATGGTGAGGTCGGTGGGCCGGTTGATCACCAGCCCCAGCGCGCCGTGTTCCGTGTGCTCGCAGACATAGATCACGGTATTGGCCAGTTCGCCCGACACCATCCCCGGCATGGCCAGCAGGAACTGCCGGGACAGGTCGATGCGTGAACCGGCGTCGGAAGCATGCGGTACTGTCGTCATGGCGATCCCCTGTAGTCCGGCCCCGAGGGAGCCTCTGAATGAGGCTCCGAGCCCATGACACTAGAGTATCAGAAACGGATCGAATCACGCACGCCCTGGCGGAGTCAGATCTCGATCAGCTCGAAGTCTTCCTTCCGGGCGCCGCATTCGGGACAGACCCAGTTGGGGGGCACGTCCTCCCAGCGCGTGCCGGGCGCGATCCCGTCTTCCGGGAAACCGGCCGCCTCGTCGTAGATCCAGCCGCAGATCAGGCACATCCAGGTTCGCATGACAATCAAATCCTCATCCTCTGATTCGGCGGACGCGGGGCGGTCCGCAGGGGACCGCCCCGCGTCCGGCCTCGTTCATTCGATTAGAATGGATGCCATAGTACACAAACCGCCGGCCATGGCGACCGGCTCCCCTTTCCGCCATCATGTCCGCCCCCGATTCCCCTGCCATCCCCCTGCCCCTGATTTTCGGTCCGTTCGACCCCAGCGGGGCCAGTCACCTGCCGATCGACGCGGTCATTTGCGCCGGCCTGGGCGCGCACGCGGGTTCCGTGGCCACCGCCATCCACGTCCAGGACACCGCCGGCACGGAAACCATCCAGCGCCTGGCTCCGGACCTGGTCGACGACCAGGCCCGCTGCCTGCTGGAGGACATGGCCATCGGCGCCCTGAAGATCGGCCCGCAGTACGACCCCGAGACCATCTCGACGCTGGCCCAGATCGCGGCCGACTACAGCGCCCTGCCGCTGGTGCTGCAGCTGTGCGCGCCGCCGCCGGTCCCCGACCTGGAAGACCTGGACCCCGAGGAAACCATCGGCGCGCTGCTCGAACTGCTGGTGCCCCAGGCGCACCTCGTCGTCGTGGACGCCCGCCTGCCGGAACAATGGGCCGGCCAGGGCCTGCTGTCCTCGACCCGGGCGGACGACCCGATCGGCGCCCTGCACGAACTCGGCGCGCCGCTCGTCCTGTGCTGCAACGCGGCGCTCGGCCCCGGGCTGAACGGTCTGATCCTGCATGCGCGGGACCAGGCCGGCCGCCGCTGGCCCTGGCCCGCGCCGCGCGTGCGCACGGGGGACGCCGAAAGCCTGCTGGCCACGGTGCTGTGCTGCCTGCTGGCCCGGGGGCTGGACCCGGACGAGGCCGTCTCCCAGGCGGTCGCGACCGCCACCGCCCTGCTCGAACGGCATTTCCACCCCGGCATGGGGCAGCGCATCCTGCTGCATGCCGGGCCGACCCAGGCCTGAAGGAAACCTCGTGACCACGCCCCGATTCCCGCGCGGCCTGTACGGCGTCACGCCCGACTGGGCCGACACCGACCGCCTGCTGGCCGCCATCGAACAGGCCCACGCCGGCGGCATGACCGCCCTGCAATGGCGCCGCAAACTGGGGGCCCCGGCCGACCTGCGCGTCCAGGCCCGCGCGGTCCGCGACCTGTGCCTGCGGCTGGGCCTGGTCCTGATCGTCAACGACGACTGGCGCCTGGCGGCCGACCTGGACGCCGACGGCGCCCACCTGGGCCGGGACGACGGCGCCGTCGCCCAGGCGCGCCTGGCGCTGGGCTCGGACAAGCTGATCGGCTGCTCCTGCTACGACCAGCCGGAACTGGCCGCCCGACGGCTGCGGGACGACGCCGACTACATCGCCTTCGGCGCCCTGTATCCGTCCGGCGTCAAGCCCGACGCCGTGCGCGCCACCCTGGACCACGTGCGCGCCGGCCGCCGCCTGGCCGAAGCGCACCTCAACGGCGCGCCCGCCGGCGGGACGCGCCGCCCGGCGGTCGTGGCGATCGGCGGCATCACCCCCGACAACGCCGCCCCCGTGATCCAGGCGGGCGCCGACAGCGTCGCCATCATCAGCGCCCTGTTCGACGCCCCCGACATCCGCGCGGCCGCGCGCCGCTTCACCACCCTGTTCGATACAGACACGCTTTCCTGAACCCCGCAGCAACCGGAATTCCGCCATGTCCCGCAACACCGAACTCTTCGAACGCGCCTGCCGCGCCATCCCCGGCGGCGTCAACTCGCCCGTGCGCGCCTTCCGCTCCGTGGGCGGCACCCCGCCCTTCATCGCCCGCGCCCAGGGCCCCTACCTGTGGGACGCCGAAGGCACCCGCTACATCGACTACATCGGCTCCTGGGGTCCCGCCATCCTGGGCCACGCCGACCCCGAGGTCGTCGCCGCCGTGCAGGCCGCCGCCGTGGACGGCCTGTCCTTCGGCGCGCCGACCGAGGCCGAGATCGAGCTGGCCGAGGCCATCATCGAGCGCATCCCCTCGATCGAGCAGGTGCGCCTGGTCAGTTCCGGCACCGAGGCCACCATGTCGGCGATCCGGCTGGCGCGCGGCCATACCGGCCGCCACAAGATCATCAAGTTCGAAGGCTGCTACCACGGCCATGCCGACAGCCTGCTGGTCAAGGCCGGCTCGGGCATGCTGACCTTCGGCAACCCGACCTCGGCCGGCGTGCCGCCCGAATTCGTCCAGCACACCCTGGTGCTGGACTACAACGACCTGGGCGCCGTCGAGGCCGCCTTCGCCCAATACCCCGAGGACATCGCCTGCGTCATCGTCGAGCCCATCGCCGGCAACATGAACATGGTGCGCCCGGCGCCCGGCTTCCTCGAAGGACTGCGCGCGCTGTGCACCCGCCACGGCGCCGTCCTGATCTTCGACGAGGTCATGACCGGCCTGCGCGTCGGCCCGCAAGGCATGCAGGGCCTGTGCGGCGTCACGCCCGACATGACCACGCTGGCCAAGATCATCGGCGGCGGCATGCCGGTGGGCGCCTTCGGCGGCCGCGCCGACATCATGGCCGGCATCGCGCCGCTGGGCGCGGTCTACCAGGCGGGCACGCTGTCGGGCAACCCGGTGGCGGTCGCCGCCGGACGCGTCACCCTGCGCCGCCTGGCCGAACCGGGCTTCTACGACGCCCTGCACCGGCGGACCGGCGCGCTGGTCCAGGGCCTGGTCGAACGCGCGCGGCGCCACGGCGTGCCCCTCAGCGGCGACTGGCAGGGCGGCCTGTTCGGTCTGTACTTCCGCGACACGGTGCCGACCGGCCTGGCCGAGGTCTCCGCCAGCGACCTCGACGCCTTCAAGCGCTTCTTCCACGGCATGCTGTCCGCAGGCGTGCATTTCGCGCCCTCGGCCTTCGAGGCAGGCTTCGTCTCGGCCACCCACGACGACGCCGTCATCCAGGAGACGCTGGACATCGCCGACCGGGTCTTCGCCGGGTCTAAATAGTCCGGACTTCAAGTTTCTTGACGCAGGACAAGGACACGCCTCCGGCGGTTCCCTACACTGGGGACGCTCTGATCAAGTCCGCCCGGAGGCGCGTCATGACCGACTACACCCAATACGCCGCTACCCAGCACCCTTCCGTCACCCCCCCGGTGCCGGATCTCGAAACCCAGGCCACCGGCCAGGAACCCCAGGACCTGCGCCTGTGGTTGCGCATGCTCAGCTGCTGCACGCTGATCGAGAACGAACTGCGCAGCCGGCTGCGCACCGAATTCCAGACCACGCTGCCGCGATTCGACCTGATGTCGCAGCTCACCCATGCCCCCAAGGGCCTGAAAATGAGCGAACTGTCCCGACTGATGATGGTGACCAACGGCAACATCACCGGCATCACCGACCAGCTCGAAAAAGACGGTCTGGTCGAACGCCTGAAGGACGACTCCGACCGCCGCAGCTCGCTGATCCGCCTGACGCTCAAAGGCCGCCGCTACCACCGTCGCATGCAGCGGGCGCACGCCGCCTGGATCCAGTCCCTGCTGGGCGGCCTGGCGCCGACCGCGCGCACGACGCTGTTCGACCTCCTGGGCGACCTGAAGCAGTCCACCTACGCGCGCCTGCCGGCCTGAACTCCGGGACTGCCGCCCGCGAACCCGCACCGCCCGCAAGCGGCGAGGTGGACCGGCAACGCGGCAGGCCACCCGATTCCGCGGATGCGCAGCCCCCATTCGGCATAGAATGGGGGCTGTTTTTTTGCTACGGATCCCCTCCCCGCCATGGCCATCAACCTGATCATCCCGGCGCAAGACGCCATCCACCCGATCCCCGGCATCCGCATCGGCACGGCCGAGGCCGGCATCCGCAAGGCCGGGCGCCGCGACCTGACCGTCCTGCTGCTGGACGAAGGGACCTCGGTGGCGGGTGTCTTCACGCGCAACCGCTTCCGCGCCGCGCCGGTCCAGGTCTGCGAGGCGCACCTGGCCGCCGGCGCCGGCATCCGCGCCCTGGTCATCAACACCGGCAACGCCAACGCCGGCACCGGGGAACCCGGCCTGCAAGCCGCCCACGACACCTGCCGCGCCCTGGCGGACCGGCTGGGCGTCGCGCCGGAACGGATCCTGCCGTTCTCCACCGGAGTCATCCTGGAACCGCTGCCCGTGGACCGCCTGATCGCCGGCCTGCCGGCCGCCCTGGACGACGCCCGCCCGGACCACTGGTTCCAGGCGGCCCACAGCATCATGACCACGGACACCCAGCCCAAGATCCACTCCGCCCGGATCGACCTGGGCGGCACCCCGGTCTCGATCACCGGCATCAGCAAGGGCGCCGGCATGATCCGCCCCAACATGGCGACCATGCTGGGCTTCCTGGGCACGGACGCGGGCCTGCCGCCCGCGCTGCTGCGCGGCCTGGCCGGTCGCATCGCCGACCAGTCCTTCAACCGCATCACGGTGGACGGCGACACCTCCACCAACGACTCCTTCATCCTCATCGCGACCGGCGCCAGCGGGGCGCGCATCGAATCCGAACAGGATCCGCGCTTCGCCGCCCTGGCCGAGGCCCTGGCGGCCGCCGCGCGCGACCTGGCCCAGAAGATCGTGCGCGACGCCGAGGGCGCGACGAAATTCATGACCATCCGCGTCGAGCAGGCCGCCTCCACGGACGAAGCGCTGAAGATCGCCTACGCCATCGCCCATTCGCCCCTGGTCAAGACCGCCTTCTATGCCTCCGACCCCAACCTGGGCCGCATCCTGGCGGCCATCGGCTACGCCGGCGTCGAAGACCTGGACGTCTCGAAGCTGACGCTGTGGCTGGGCGACGTGCGCGTGGCCTCGCAAGGCGGCCGCGACCCCGGCTACCGCGAGGAAGACGGCCAGCGCATCATGAAGGAATCCGAGATCATGGTGCGGGTCGTCCTGGGGCGCGGCGACGTGGCCGACACGGTGTACACCTGCGACTTCTCGCACGAGTACGTCAGCATCAACGCGGACTACCGGTCGTAATCCTGGCCGCTCTTCATACGCTGTATCCACACGCGTATAAGTGCGGCTGGACGCGCTTGTCTCACCCAGGCCCTCCAAGGCGCCACACTCGTTTACGCTGAGGAACGCCACCCCCGGCCACGAGACAGGTGCACATTGTGAAGCTTAGTTTTCGTAGCTACAATAATCAAACGAGCATTAGTTTCGACCCGGCGAAGGACAAGTCCAATACACAGAAGCACGGCATACCCTTCGCTGGCGGCAGCGATCGACTGGTCATCCGCGCGCACGATGCCGGACACGCGCCGGGACTATGGCGAGATCCGGGAAATCGGCTACGCCATCATCGAAAACAGGCTGTATTGCGTCGTCTACACACAACGCAAGGACAGGAAGCACATCATCAGCCTGCGCAAAGCCAACGCCCGAGAGGTACGGAATTATGTCGAACACGCGCAAACTCCTGCTGCCAACGCCTGAGGAGGACGCCGCGATCGCGCGCGGGATCGCCTCGGACCCCGACACCTACGAACTGAACACGGCCGAATTCAAGCGCCTGAGGCAGGTCGGACGTCCACGCCTGGCGCATCCCAAGGTCGCCGTCACGATCCGGTATGACCGGGACGTCATCGAAGCGTTCAAACGCAGCGGGCCCGGCTGGCAAACACGGATGAACGCGGCGCTCAGGCACGCCCTCGAGGCAGGCTGCCTACGGGACCGCCAAGCGCCCCAGGAGCCGCCACACACCAAAACCGCTTGATTTACAAAAGGATTTCTGCATAAAATACAAGGCTTGGCTTGATCCGTTCGTGGATCTGGCCTTTTTTGGCATCCCTGGTGTGCACCCATAGGCTTTGTTCCTAGGCAGGAAAAAAGCAACGGCACCAGGAATTTACACAGGAAATCCCCATGTACGCGGTCATAAAAACCGGTGGCAAGCAATATCGCGTTTGCGCCGGCCAAAAACTGAAAATCGAACAGATACCGGCTGACATTGGGCAAGAAATCTCGCTCGACCAGGTGTTGTCGGTCGGCGAAGGCGAAACGCTGAAGATCGGCGCGCCCTTCGTCGAGGGCGCCGCGGTCAAAGCCACCGTTCTTGCACAAGGCCGTCACGACAAGGTCAAGATCTTCAAGATGCGCCGTCGCAAGCACTATCAAAAGCATCAAGGCCATCGCCAGAACTACACCGAAATCCGCATCGACGCCGTCGCTGCCTGATCCGGTCATCGCATTTAGGAGCTCATCATGGCACACAAAAAGGGCGGCGGCTCGACTCGCAACGGCCGCGATTCCGAATCGAAACGACTGGGCGTGAAGGTCTACGGCGGCCAGCAGATCTCGGCCGGCGGCATCATCGTCCGCCAGCGCGGCACGCAATTCCACCCCGGCGTCAACGTCGGCATCGGCAAGGACCACACGCTATATTCCCTGGTGGACGGTGTGGTGCAATTCGCCGTCAAGGGCGCGCAGAACAAGCGTACCGTCTCGGTAAGCGCGGCGAACTGATCCCGGTCGCCTCGCGCGTAAAGGCCCTGCCAGCCGGCAGGGCCTTTTTGTATTGGATAAAATGAATCGCACGCCTGTCGCGCGCGAGACTGTCATACCGTTCGGGCCAAGGCCCCGGAACCCACCATGAAATTCGTAGACGAAGCCACCATCGAGGTCATCGCCGGCAAGGGCGGCAACGGCGTCGCCAGCTTCCGCCGGGAAAAATTCATTCCCATGGGCGGCCCCGACGGCGGCGACGGCGGCCGGGGAGGCTCGATCCTGGCCGTGGCTGACCGCAACATCAACACCCTGATCGACTATCGCTACGCGCGCCTACACCGGGCCAAGAACGGCGAGAACGGCCGGGGTTCGGACCAATACGGCGCGGGCGCGCCGAACATCGTCCTGCGCATGCCGGTCGGCACCGTGGTCTACGACGCCGACACCGGCGAGCAACTCTTTGACCTGGATCGCCATGGCGAACAGGTCACGCTGGCCGAGGGCGGCAACGGCGGCCTGGGCAATCTGCACTTCAAGTCCAGCGTCAACCGCGCGCCGCGCCAGTTCACCCCCGGTCGCGAGGGCGAGCAACGCCGCCTGCGCCTGGAATTGAAGATCCTGGCCGACGTGGGCCTGCTGGGCATGCCCAACGCGGGCAAGTCCACCTTGATCACGCGCGTGTCCAACGCCCGCCCCAAGATCGCGGACTATCCCTTTACCACCCTGCACCCGAACCTGGGCGTGGTGCGCACCTCTCCGTCGCACAGCTTCGTCATCGCCGACATCCCCGGCCTGATCGAGGGCGCCTCGGAAGGCGCCGGCCTGGGCCACCTGTTCCTGCGCCACCTCAGCCGCACCCGCGTGCTGCTGCATCTGCTGGATGTGTTTTCGCCCGACCCGGACGTGGACGCCTGCGCCCAGGCCGTACTGGACGCCCGGGCCATCGCGCGCGAACTCGAACACTACAGCCCGGACCTGGCCGCCAAGCCGCGCTGGCTGGTGCTGAACAAGCTGGACATGGTGGAAGACCCCGCCGCCGTCCAGGACCACATCTGCCGTGAACTCGGCTGGACGGGGCCGGTCTTCGGGATTTCCGCCCTGACCGGCGACGGGACCGCCGCCCTGACCGGGGCGCTGCAGTCCTGGCTGGACGAACAGCGGCGCAGCGCCCACGCCCACGACGAGGATCCTCGCTTCACACGCGGCGACGCGGACCCGGGCACCGACGCGGACGGGAACCCGGACGCGCCGGACGCCGCCGACCCTGACGATCCCCGCTTCACACGCTGATCCCCCGTTCCTCCGCTTCGCCCGCCACCATGACTCGTCCGGATCTTCCCCCTTCCGTCGCCCGGGACGCGCAACGCCTCGTCCTCAAGGTCGGATCCTCCCTGGTCACCAACGAGGGCCGGGGCATCGATCTCGACGCCGTCGCGCAATGGGCCGAGCAGATCGCGGGCCTGCACGCCTCGGGCCGCCAGCTGGTGCTGGTGTCCAGCGGCGCGATCGCCGAAGGCATGGCGCGCCTGGGCTGGCCCCGGCGGCCCAAGCTGATGTCCGAACTGCAGGCGGCCGCCGCCGTGGGCCAGATGGGCCTGATCCAGGCCTACGAGGCCGCCTTCGCCCGCCACGGCGTGCGCACCGCCCAGATCCTGCTGACGCACGAGGACCTGGCCGACCGGCGCCGCTACCTGAACGCGCGCAGCACGCTGAACACCCTGCTGGCCCTGGGCGTGGTGCCCATCGTCAACGAAAACGACACGGTCGTCACCGACGAAATCCGCGTGGGCGACAACGACACCCTGGGCGCCCTGGTGACCAACCTGATCGAGGCCGACGTGCTGGTCATCCTGACCGACCAGTCCGGCCTGTACAGCGCCGACCCGCGCAAGCACCCGGACGCGCGCTTCATCCACCAGGGCCAGGCGGGCGACCCGGCGCTGGAGGCCATGGCGGGCGGCTCCGGCAGCGCCATCGGTACGGGCGGCATGCTGACCAAGGTCCTGGCCGCGCGGCGCGCCGCCAACAGCGGCGGCCACACCATCATCGCCTCCGGCCGCGAGCCCGCCGTGCTGCGGCGCCTGGCCTCGGGCGAACCGATCGGCACCGAACTGCGCGCCGTCCTGCCGGTCCGCTCGGCCCGGCAGCGCTGGCTGGCCAACCACCTGCGCCTGCGCGGGCGCGTCACCCTGGACGCCGGCGCCGTGCGCGCGCTGACCCAGGGCCACCGCAGCCTGCTGCCCATCGGTGTGATCGCCGTCGAAGGCGATTTCGAACGCGGCGACGTGGTGGCCTGCGTGGACGAGCACGGCGTGGAATGCGGGCGCGGCCTGATCAATTATTCGTCCGCCGACACGGCGCGCATCCTGCGCCAGCCCAGCGCCCGCATCGCGGAAATCCTGGGGCACCTGTCCGACCCGGAACTGATCCACCGCGACAACATGGTCGTCGCGCGTCCGCGCGCTAGCGCTGCGCCGGGATGAACTGGGTCTCCTTGACTTCTTCCATCACCACGCAGCTCTTGGTCTGAGTCACACCCGGCAGGCGCAGCAGGATGTCGCCCAGCAGGCTGCGGTACTGGCCGATTTCCTTGATCCGCGCCTTGACCATGTAGTCGAAGTCCCCGGACACCAGGTGGCATTCGAGCACCTGGGGCACGCACAGCACCTCGCGGCGGAAGTCCTCGAAGGTGCGCCCGGACTTGCTGGACATACTGATTTCCACGAACACCAGCAGCCCGGCGTCCAGAGCGGCCGGCGACACCCGGGCGTGATAGCCGGTGATCACGCCGTCGCGTTCCAGGCGGCGCACGCGTTCGATGCAGGGCGTCACCGTCAATCCCACCGCGTCGGCCAGCTCGGTCATCGACAGGCGGCCGTTCTGCTGCAGCAGGTCCAGGATGCGGCGGTCGATCTTGTCCAGGGCATGGACGGATTCCTTCTGCACGCGCATGATCACTCTCCGGAACGGAGGTGGCGGCGGAGGCCCGGACCCACGCCCGCTCGCGGAAAAGCGGCCCGGAAATCCCCCGGAAACGCCATCGGTGCGGCGCACCAGGATTTTGTCCTGCCCGCCCGTGTCGCCCCCCGCCATCACCACTGTATTTTCATGAAAACTTCATTTTTTCATAAAAATTTGTCTGGGTACATTGCCTATCATCATGAAAAATTAATCCACTGAGGGTGCATCATGAAGGTTCTGGTTCTAGGGGCGGGCGTCGTGGGCGTCACGAGCGCCTATTACCTGGCCCGGCAAGGGCACGAAGTCACCGTGATCGACCGCGAGAACGGCACGGCGGAGGCAACCAGCTTCGGCAACGCCGGCCAGCTGTCCTTCGGCTATTCCTCGCCCTGGGCGGCGCCCGGCATTCCGCTGAAGGCGTTCAAGTGGCTGTTCACGCCCCACGCCCCGCTGACCATCCGGCCCGACGGCAGCCTGTTCCAGCTGCGCTGGATGCTGGACATGTGGCGCAACTGCACGCCGGCCCGCTACGCGGCCAACAAGGACCGCATGCTGCGCCTGTCGGCCTACAGCCGCCAGTGCCTGCACGCGCTGCAGGCCGACACCGGCATCCAGTTCGAAGGCCGGCGCCAGGGCACGCTGCAGGTCTTCCGCACCCAGAAACAGATGGACGACGCCCAGCGCGACGTCCAGGCCCTGAGCGAGGCCGGCGTCGCCCACGAACTGGTCGACGGCGACCGGCTGGCCCAGTACGAGCCCGCGCTGGCCCAGGTCCGCCACAAGCTGGTGGGCGGCCTGCGCACGCCGGACGACGAGACCGGCGATTGCCGCCTGTTCACCCAGGCCCTGACCCGGCTGGCCGAGGCCGAGGGCGTGCGTTTCCGCTACGGCGAGACCATCCAGTCCCTGCAGACGGCGGGCGACCGCGTCACGGGCGTGCAATGCGTCTCGGGCCTGGAGCGGGCGGACGCCTACGTGGTCGCGCTGGGTTCCTATTCGCCCCTGTTGCTGCGCGGCCTGGTCGACATCCCGGTCTACCCCATGAAGGGCTATTCCATCACCGTGGACATCGCCGACCCGGAGCGGGCGCCGGTATCCACCCTGCTGGACGAGACCTACAAGATCGCCCTGACGCGCTTCGAGCAGCGCATCCGCGTCGGCGGCATGGCCGAGGTCGTGGGCTATGACACGGCCCTGGATCCGCGCCGCCAGCGGACCCTGGAAATGGTGCTGAACGACCTGTTCCCGGGCAGCTACGCCCCGGGCGACGTGCATTTCTGGACCGGACTGCGCCCCAAGACCCCCGACAGTACCCCCATCGTGGGCCCCACCCGGCTGGGCAACCTGTTCCTGAACACCGGCCACGGCACGCTGGGCTGGACCATGTCCTGCGGCAGCGGCCGGCTGATCGCGGACATCGTGTCCGGCAAGCCGACCGACATCCGCCACGACGACCTGGGCGTCCAGCGCTACCGCTGATTCAGACTTCCCAGACGTAGCCGTAGCCGCGCAGGGATTCGACCGGCGGTTCCATGCCGGCCCGCAATCCCCGCCAGCGCAGCCGGCTGATGATGCCGCGCGGCTTGGGGTCGTGCGGCCGGCGCCCGTAGGCATGCCGCCAGCCCTGAAGCAGGGCCTGATTCAGCATCGCATGGCTGGCGACGTGGCCAGGCGCCTCGAACAGGCAGACCAGGATCGCGCGTTCGGAGACCGTCAGGCGCAGCGAGGCCCCGTCCCGGTGCCGCAGGCGCCAGCCCTGGTCCTCCAGGGACCAGGGGCCGATGCTGTGCGGCGGCCCCGCCGTGCCCGCGGCGCGGTCGCGCCGCCGCAGGCGCAAGGCCCGCAGGACGGCGGCCAGCAAGGCCGGCGGGTCGCCCTGCCGCATCACCCAGTCCACGCCGACCTGCAGCAGCGCCGTCAGCTCGCCCCGACGGGCGGGGCCCATGACGGCCACCAGGTCCAGCGGCAGGTCCAGGTCGCGCGCCAGCCACGCCACGCGACAGTTGGCGGCCGCATCCGACATCAGCAGCACGGCATCGCAGGCCTGCATGCCGGCCAGGATCGTTTTCCGGTCGAGTCCTTCGATGGAGCCGCAACGCCGCACCTGGCAGCCTTCGGCCCGCAGATACTGCAAATCGGCATTGTCGTCCGGCGCCAATGCCCACACCCGGCGGCCCTGCATACATTTTTCCTCTCGTCCGTCCGCTGAATATTACAAATGTATTATTTCATAAACACCAATGTCATTGTCCTTTTTAGTCCAATGGGCGGGTGGAAACCTTTGCAGAACGGCTCCGGCATGCCCGGCTCCTGCGCGGCCTGTCGCAGGAGACCTTGGCGCGCGCCTGCGGCCTGTCGCAAAGCGCCATCTCCAGCTACGAGAACGGCACCCGCCAATCGCCGAAGAAACTGCTGAACCTGGCCCAGGTCCTGGAAGTGGACATCTACTGGCTGAGCCGGGGCCAGGGCGACATGACGCCGGCCCCCGGCGCGGCCGGATCCCTGGGCGAAGGCGCCTGGCCTTTCCCTTCGATCGATCCCCGGCAATTCTGGACCCTGACCCGCAAGGATCGCCTGGTCGTGGAAAGCGCCGTCGGCGCCCTGATCGACAGTCTGCTGATTTCAGGGAAAAGAGAGTAAGGGCGGCACGGCGGCGAAAAGGCCGCCTCGCGGCCCGCATGCCGCCCTGGCGGTATACTGCTCCCACGCAGGGGTACTCGCCGGCCTGGCCGGCGTGTTGAGAGAAACCCTTCGTACCAGTACGGATAATGCCGATGCTGGGAGCGTGCGCGGTTTCCACCCTGGTTGCAGTCCATTCCCGGAACCATTCCTCCGGAACGCGCTTCCCCCTCCCCGACTCGGCTCCATTTCCGAAATCCTTTTCGAACCTGGAGCTACATCTTGAACGCCAACCCGCAATTCCTGGCCGCCCGCGCCACCGTCGACCTGGCCGCGATCGAACCGCTGCCGCAATCCCGCAAGATCCACGAAACCGGGTCCCGGCCCGACATCCGCGTGCCCTTTCGCGAAATCAGGCAGGACGACACACCCACCCTGTTCGGCGGCGAACCCAACCCGCCCCTGACGGTCTACGACACCAGCGGCCCGTACACCGACCCCGAGGCCGTCATCGACATCCGCAAGGGTCTGCCCGCCCCGCGCCTGCCCTGGATCCTGGAACGCGGCGACACCGAGGAACTGCCCGGCCTGAGCAGCCAGTACGGCCGCGCCCGGCTGGCCGATCCGGAACTGGACGCGCTGCGCTTCGACCTGAAGCGCGCGCCGCGCCGCGCCCGCGCCGGCGCGAACGTGTCCCAGATGCACTACGCCCGCCGGGGCATCATCACGCCGGAAATGGAATTCGTCGCGATCCGCGAGAACCTGCGCCGCGAACAATATGTCGAGTCGCTGCGCCAAAGCGGCCCGGACGGCGCCCGCCTGGCCGAACGCCTGACCCGCCAGCATCCCGGCCAGTCCTTCGGCGCCGCCATCCCCGAACGGATCACGCCCGAATTCGTGCGCGACGAAGTCGCCCGCGGCCGCGCGATCATCCCGGCCAACATCAACCACCCCGAGGTCGAACCCATGGCCATCGGGCGCAACTTCCTGGTCAAGGTCAACGCCAACATCGGCAATTCCGCCATCCGCTCGGACATCAGCGAGGAAGTCGAGAAGATGACCTGGGCGATCCGCTGGGGCGGCGACACGGTGATGGACCTGTCCACCGGCAAGCACATCCACGAAACGCGCGAATGGATCATCCGCAATTCGCCGGTGCCCATCGGCACCGTGCCGATCTACCAGGCGCTGGAAAAGGTCGGCGGCATCGCCGAGGAACTGAACTGGGAAATCTTCCGCGACACGCTGATCGAACAGGCCGAGCAGGGCGTGGATTATTTCACCATCCACGCGGGCGTGCGCCTGCCCTTCGTGCCCATGACGGCCAGCCGCATGACGGGCATCGTGTCGCGCGGCGGCTCGATCATGGCCAAGTGGTGTCTGGCGCACCACAAGGAAAGCTTCCTCTATGAACGCTTCGAGGACATCTGCGAGATCATGAAGGCCTACGACGTCAGCTTCTCGCTGGGCGACGGGCTGCGGCCCGGGTCCGGCTACGACGCCAACGACGAGGCCCAGTTCGCGGAACTGCGCACGCTGGGCGAACTGACCCGGGTCGCCTGGAAGCACGACGTGCAGGTGATGATCGAAGGCCCGGGCCACGTGCCCATGCAGATGATCCGCGAGAACATGGACCTGCAGCTGAAGCACTGTCACGAAGCCCCGTTCTACACCCTGGGGCCGCTGACCACGGACATCGCGCCGGGCTACGACCACATCACCTCGGGCATCGGCGCGGCGCTGATCGGCTGGTACGGCACGGCCATGCTGTGCTATGTCACGCCCAAGGAACACCTGGGCCTGCCCAACAAGAAGGACGTGAAGGACGGCATCATCACGTACAAGATCGCCGCCCACGCGGCCGACCTGGCCAAGGGCCATCCGGGCGCGGCGATCCGCGACAACGCCCTGTCCAAGGCGCGCTTCGAATTCCGCTGGGAAGACCAGTTCAACCTGGGCCTGGATCCGGACACGGCACGCGCCTTCCACGACGAGACCCTGCCCAAGGACTCGATGAAGGTGGCGCACTTCTGCTCGATGTGCGGACCGAAATTCTGCAGCATGAAGATCTCGCAGGACGTGCGCGACTACGCCAGGGAAAACGGCCTGGACGAGGCCGCCGCCCTGGCGCGGGGCATGGCCGCGAAGTCGGCCGAATTCATCAGCCAGGGGGCGGAAATCTACCAGAAGGCGTGAAGGCCACGCCTGGCACTGGGTCTGGCACTGATCCGCCCGCGGGAGGCTGATCAGTGCCCCGCCGCATCCCTACTTCACCGCGTACAGGAACAGTTCCACCCGGCGGTTCAGGGCGCGGCCTTCCGCGGTGCCGTTGTCGCCCACCGGGTTGGCGGCGCCGCGGCCCTCGGCCGTCAGCCGGTCGGCGGCCACGCCCTGCCCCGCCAGGTACTGCGTCACCGCGCCGGCCCGGCGCTGGGACAGGGGCACGTTGATGGCGTCGGTCCCCGTGGAGTCGGTGTAGCCGATCGCCTTGGCGCGCAGTTCGGGGTGCTGGCTCAGGGCCCGGGCCACGCTGTCCAGGACCGGCAGCAGCGCCGGTTTCAGCACGGCCTTGTTGGTGTCGAACGAAACGTTGCTGGGGATGTTGACCTTCAGCGTGCCGTCGGGCATTTCGATGACGGCGATCCCCAGGTCGGACGCGCCGGATTTCTCGACGTCCTGCTTGACCGCCTTCCAGTTGTAGCCGACGACGCTGCCCACCACGGTGCCGATGCCGGCGCCGATCAGGGCCGCCTGGCTGCTGTCGCCGATCAGCGCCCCCAGCCCGGCGCCGAGGGCGGCGCCCGCGCCGGCACCGACCGCCGTGTTCTGGCCCTGGGGCGACATGTTGGCGCAGGCCGTCAAGAGTGCCAGGCTGCCGACCGCCGCCACCCGGGCGGCCCGTTCCGTTGCTGTGCGCATCGCGTTCTCCTTGTTGTTCGGACGAAGACAGCGTAGCAAGAAGCCCGGACGGCGGTGTAAGCCGATGCAGCGAAAGACGACGTGATATGTCCGCCCGAAAGATCCGGGCGTCGGGGCGGCGCGCCACGCGCACGGGCGCGGCAAGCCGCGCCCGTCGGGGACCGGACAGATCAGCGGATCAGTGCAGGATCTGGCTGAGGAACAGCTTGGTGCGCTCGTTCTGCGGCGTGTCGAAGAAGGCGTCCGGCGCGTTTTCCTCGATGATCTCGCCATGGTCCATGAAGATCACCCGGTCGGCGACCTTGCGCGCGAAGCCCATTTCATGGGTCACGCACAGCATCGTCATGCCGGTTTCCTCGGCCAGCTCGACCATGACGTCCAGCACTTCCTTGACCATTTCCGGGTCCAGGGCGGAAGTCGGCTCGTCGAACAGCATGATCTTGGGGTTCATGCACAGGGACCGGGCGATGGCCACGCGCTGCTGCTGGCCGCCGGAGAGCTGGCCCGGGAATTTGTTCGCCTGGTCGGGGATGCGCACCCGTTCCAGGTATTTCATGGCGGTCGCCTCGGCCTCGGCCTTGGGCCGCTTGAGCACCCACACCGGCCCCAGCGTCAGGTTTTCCAGCACGGTCATGTGGGGGAACAGGTTGAAATGCTGGAACACCATGCCGACGTCGCGGCGGATGGCTTCGATCTGCTTGAGATCGTTGGTCAGTTCCGTGCCGTCGACGATGATCTGGCCTTCCTGGTGTTCCTCGAGGCGGTTGATGCAGCGGATCATGGTCGACTTGCCGGACCCGGAGGGTCCGCAGATCACGATGCGCTCGCCGGGCGCGACGTCCAGGTTCAGGTCCTTCAGGACGTGGAACTGGCCGTACCACTTGTTGACGTTCTGCAGGCGGATGATGGGTTCCGACATGGGCGGAGGCTCCTGGGGCGGGACGACGGTCCCGCCGGTGCGAAGATTAACGATGCTGCCCCTGATCCAGCTTGCGTTCCAGCGACAGGCTGTAGCGCGAGATCGAGTAGCAGAAGACGAAGTAGATGGCCGAGATGAACAGGTAGGATTCCGTGCTGAAGCCGCGCCAGACGGCGTCGGACACGGCCGCCTTGGCCGCCTGGGTCAGGTCGAAGATGCCGATGATCACCACCAGGGACGTGTCCTTGAACAGGGAGATGAAGATCCCCACCAGCGGCGGGATGACGATCTTCAGCGCCTGCGGCAGGATGATCTTGCGCATCTGCTGCCAGTAGCCCAGGCCCAGGGAATCGGCGCCCTCGTACTGGCCCTTGGGGATGGCCTGCAGGCCGCCGCGCACGGTCTCGGCCACGTAGGCCGCCGCGAACAGGATGATGGCGATCTGGGCGCGCAGCAGCTTGTCGATGGAGAAGCCTTCCGGCAGGAACAGCGGCAGCATCACCGAGGACATGAACAGCAGGCTGACCAGGGGCACGCCGCGGATCAGTTCGATATAGACCACGCACACGGCCTTGACGCCCGGCATGTGCGACCGCCGCCCCAGGGCGAGCAGCAGCCCGAAGGGGAACGCGAAGGCGATGCCGAAGGTCGACAGGATCAGGGTCAGCGGCAGGCCGCCCCACTTGGCGTTTTCCACGTAGGTCAGGCCCAGGACCCCGCCCCACATCAGCACGCCGACGGCCACCAGGGCGACGACCCACAGCAGCCCCAGGAACGGCTTCCAGAACCAGCGGATGCAGCTGCAGACGATCGCCCCCACCAGGATCACGGAGGCCAGCAGGGGCCGCCATTGCTCGTCGTAGGGGTAGATGCCGAAGAGGATCAGGCGGTGCTTTTCACGCACGAAGGCCCAGCAATAGCCGCCGGTTTCCCGGCACTGGGCCGCCGTGGTGGCGGCGAAGTCGGGCTTGACGAACAGGTAGTCGATCAGGGCCGGGATCGCCATCAGCAGCAGCCACAGGGCCAGGATCGTCAGGATCGCGTTCAGGGGCGAGGAGAACAGCCGGCTGCGCAGCCAGCCGATCACGCCCGTGTCGGCGCGCGGCGGCAGGCGATCGGCGCCAGGGAGTGTATGGTCCATCTATCGCTCCACCAGCGCGATGCGCTTGTTGTACCAGTTCATGAAGACCGAGATCGACAGGCTGACCACCAGGTAGGCCGCCATGATGATCATGATGCCCTCGATGGCCTGCCCGGTCTGGTTCAGGATGGTGTTGGTGACGGCCACGATGTCGGGATAGCCGATGGCCACGGCCAGCGAGCTGTTCTTCGTCAGGTTCAGGTACTGGCTGGTCATGGGCGGGATGATCACCCGCATGGCCTGAGGCAGGATCACCAGCCGCAGGGTGCGCGCCCGCGACAGGCCGATCGAGGAGGCGGCTTCCCATTGGCCCTGGCTGACGGCCTGGATGCCGGAACGCACGACCTCGCCCACGAAGGCGGACGTGTAGGTCACCAGCCCCAGCAGCAGCGCCGAGAATTCCGGCGACATGTTCAGCCCGCCCTGGAAGTTGAAGCCCTTGAGTTCGGGCCGGTCCAGTTCCAGCGAACCGCTGCTGACCCAGAAGGCCAGCAGGGGCACGACGACCAGCAGGCCCAGCGCGGCCCGCCCCAGGGGGAAGATCCTGCCGGTGGCGTCCTGGTGGCGACGCGCCCAGTGGGCCAGCAGCACGATCAGCACGATGGCCAGCGCCAGCCCGCCGAAGATCCAGTCCATGGCGTCGCCCTTGAACCAGGGGATCTTGAAGCCGCGGTTGGAGACGAAGACGTCCGGCAAGGGCTGCAGCGCCTGCCGGGGGCCGGGCATGAGCTCGGTGATCAGGGCGTACCAGAAGAACAGCTGCAGCAGCAGCGGGATGTTGCGCATGACCTCGATGTAGAGGCTGGACAGGCGCGAGACCAGCCAGTTCTTGGACAGGCGGCTGATGCCCAGCAGCGTGCCGAACAGGGTGGCGGCGATCACCCCGATCACGGAGACCTTGAGGGTGTTCAGCAGGCCGACCACGACCGCGTGGCCGTAGGTGTCGGCGGGGGAATAGTCCACCATCGATTCGCCGATGGCGAAGCCGGCTTCCTCGTGCAGGAAGGCGAAGCCGGTGGAGATGTTGCGCGCCGCCAGGTTGTGCAGCGTGTTGGATGCCAGGTACCACACGCCCAGGGCGACGAGGCCCAGGATCAGGACCTGATAGATCAGCGCGCGCGTGGCCGGATCGTTCCAGGACCAGCGCCGGCGGGGCGCCCTGGGTGCGCGATGTGTTGTCTGAGTCATAGGATGCGGGCGGTGAAGGCGGCGGCCGCCGCCGGAACCCGGCCGCCGGGAGAACCCCGGCGGCCGAAAGGACCGAGAACCGGATCAGGCGATCAGCGGATCGGCCAGGCGTACATCACGCCGCCCTTGGACCACTGGGCGTTCAGGCCGCGTTCCAGCTTGAGCGGGGAACCCATGCCGATGTTGCGCTCGAACGATTCGCCGTAGTTGCCGACCTGCTTGATGATGTTGTAGGCCCATTTCTTGTCCAGGCCCAGGCCCTTGCCCATGTCGCCGGACACGCCCAGGATGCGCTGGATGTTGGGATTGGGGCTCTTCAGCATCTCGTCCAGGTTCTTCGAGTCGATGCCGTATTCCTCGGCCTCGATCATGGCGTTCAGCGCCCAGCGCACGACCATGAACCATTCGTCGTCGCCCTGGCGGACCATGGGGCCCAGGGGTTCCTTGGAGAAGTCTTCCGGCAGGATGATGTAGTCGTCCGGCGTGGCCGAGGACGCGCGCAGGCTGCCCAGCTGGGACTTGTCGCTGGTGACGACGTCGCAGCGGCCGGATTCGAAGGTGCGGAAGCCTTCTTCGGAGGTGTTGATCACGACCGGCTTGAAGTCGAGCTTGTGGGCGCGGAACCAGTCGGCCAGGTTCAGTTCGGTGGTGGTGCCCTGCAGCACGCAGACCGCGGCGCCGCCCAGTTCGGTGGCGCTCTTCACGCCCAGGCTCTTCTTGACCAGCACGCCCTGGCTGTCGTAGTAGTTGACCCCGGCGCTCATCAGGCCCAGCGTGGTGTCGCGGGTCATGGTGGCGGTGGTGTTGCGGGTGAGCACGTCGACCTCGCCGGACTGCAGGGCGGTGAAGCGCTGCTGCGTGGTCAGCGGGGTGGCCTTGAACTTGCTGGCGTCGCCGAACACCATGGCGGCCACGGCGCGGCACATGTCGACGTCGATGCCCTTCCAGACGCCCTTGCTGTCGGCCTGGGAGAAGCCCGGCAGGCCGGCGTTCACGCCGCACTGCACGAAGCCGCGCGCCTTGACGGCGTTGTAGGTTTCACCTGCCTGAGCGGTCGTGCCGGCGAACAGCAGCGCCGCGCTGACGGCGGCGAGTTTCATCAGTTTCATAATCTTCCTTTCCCGATTTGAGCAAGTGGTGGTGAACGACACGGAATACAATCTCGTGGAATTGGTCCGTCTGGCCTAGATCGTAGCCTGCCATCGCAGGCATGAAACATGCGGGATATCCCTGCTCCCATCGTGGCGATCGAGGCGCGCCGGCCCGGACCCGGATCGACTCGCCAGGTGCCCATGATCGAATTTCAGCACGTCTTCAAATCCTTCGGCCGGGGGCGCAACATCCTCGCCGACGTCAATTTCGGCATCGCGCCGGGGGAATTCGTCTTCGTCTCCGGACCTTCGGGCGCGGGCAAGTCCACCCTGCTGAAGCTGGTCGGCGGGCTGGAGCCCGCCAGCCGGGGCGCCGTCACGGTCAACGGCCACCGCATCGACCGGCTGTCGGCGCGCACGCTGCCCTACCTGCGCCGCACCGTCGGCCTGATCCTGCAGGACGCGCACCTGCTGTTCGACCGCAACGCCTTCGACAACGTCATGCTGCCGCTGGCCGTGCTGGGCCTGGACCGCGCCACGGCGGCGACCCGCGCCCGCGCCGCCATGGAAAAGGTCGGCCTGCGCGGCAAGGAAGACCTGTCGCCCATCGAACTGTCCGGCGGCGAACAGCAGCGCCTGGCCATCGCCCGCGCCATCGTGGGCCGGCCCGCCATCCTGATCGCCGACGAACCCACCGCCAACCTGGACCACGACAGCGCCACCCGCATCATGGACGTATTCCGCGACTTCAACCAGGTCGGCGTCACGACCCTGATCGCCTCGCACGACACCGCGCTCATGGCCCGCTATGCGCGGCGCACCCTGCGCATCGACGCCGGGCGCTTCGAGGACATGCCCGGAGTCCCGTCATGAACAGGTGGCTGCGACATCATCGGTACGCACTGGGCGTGGCGCTGCGGCGCCTGCGCCAGCACCCCTTCTCGTCCCTGGCCAACATCGCGGTCATCGCCCTGATGCTGGCCGTGCCGATCCTGGGCGCCTCGGTCCTGCAATCCAGCCAGCCGCTGGCCCGGCAGCTGGCGGTCGCGCCGGAACTGACCCTGTTCCTGAAATCCGGCACGCCGCCCACGGCCCAGCAAGCCTTGCTTGCGCGCGTGCGCGAACAGGCCGGCGACCGGATCGCCCAGGCCCGGCTGATGCCGCGCGACCAGGCCATGGCCCAGCTGCGCGCCGATCCGACCTGGGCGCGCGCCCTGGACGCCCTGCCCGACAACCCCCTGCCCGACGCCCTGATCGTCACCCTGCGCGATTCCGACGCCCCCGCGCGCGAGGCCGCCGACCTGGCGCGGGCCTGGCGCCAGTGGCCGGAAGTCCAGGAAATCCAGCTCGACAGCGAATGGGTGCGGCGCCTGGAATCCCTGCTCTCCTTCGTGCGGGTGGGCCTGGGCATGCTGGCGGGCGCGGTGGTCATCGTCGTGCTGGCGACCGTGTTCAACACCGTGCGCCTGCAGGCCCTGACCCAGCGTGAGGAAATCGCCGTCGCCCGGCTGGTGGGCGCCACCGAACCCTTCGTCCGCCGCCCCTTCCTGTACCTGGGCGCCCTGACCGGCCTGGCCGCCAGCCTGCTGGCGCTGCTGCTGGCCTGGCTGGCGCTGACCCCGCTGAACGCGATCCTGGGCGGCTTCGCCCGCAGCTATGGCGTGGACTGGGCCATCCGCCTGCCGGCCGTCCCCGACCTGCTGCTGTCCGGCCTGCTGGTCGCCCTGCTGGGCGCCATCGCCGCGCGCCTGTCGGTCACGCGGCGCACCCGGTTCTGATGGCGCGCCGCGACCCCGGCGGACCCGCCGCCGCCCCGGACGCCTGTGCTCCGCCCGACGAGCCGGCGGTCGCCCCGGACGACGCCGCGTCGCGCATCGCCGCCTGGCAGCGCCGGGCCGGGCGCCACGGGCTGCCCTGGCAGCGCACCCGCGACCCCTATCGCGTCTGGCTGTCGGAAATCATGCTGCAGCAGACCCAGGCCGCCACCGTCGTCCCGTACTACGAACGCTTCCTGGCCCTGTTCCCCACCGTCGTCGACCTGGCCGACGCGCCGCAGGACGCGGTCCTGCGGGCCTGGGCCGGCCTGGGCTACTACGCCCGCGCGCGCAACCTGCACCGCTGCGCGCAGGTCCTGCGCGACGCGCACGGCGGCCGCTTCCCCGGCACCGCCGCCGAACTGGCGCGGCTGCCCGGCATCGGCCCGTCGACCGCCGCCGCCGTCGCCGCCTTCGCCTACGGCGAGCGGGCGCCGATCCTGGACGGCAACGTGCGCCGGGTGCTGGCGCGCTATTTCGCCGTCGAGGGCGACCCCACGGCCGCGCGCACGGCGCAACGGCTCTGGGACCATGCGCGGGCGCTGATCGACGCCGCGCCCGCCGATCTGGACATGGCGGCCTACACCCAGGGGCAGATGGACCTGGGCGCCACGCTCTGCACCCGGACGCGGCCCGATTGCGCGCGCTGCCCGCTGGCGCCGGACTGCCGGGCGCGGATCGAGGGCCGCCAGGATGAACTGCCGGCGCCGCGCGCGCGCCGGGCGCAGCCGCTGCGCCATTGCTGGATGCTGATCGCGGAATGCGACGGCCGGGTGCTGCTGGAGCGCCGGCCGGACACGGGCATCTGGGGCGGCCTGTGGACCCTGCCGCAATTCGAGGACGCCGATGCGCTGGACGCCGCCTGCGCCGGCCTGGCCGCGGCCGAACCGCCGCTGACGCTGGCGGCGATCGATCATGTGTTCACGCATTTCCGGCTGCGCATCCAGCCCCGCTGGCTGCGGCTGCCGGGCGCCGCGCCCGCGCAGCCCGGCGCGGACCGGACCTGGGCGCCCATCGGGGACCTGGACGCCCACGGCATGCCGGCGCCGGTCGCCCGGCTGCTGGCCAGCCTGTACGCGGACACGCCGCTGCCGCGCTGAGCGCTCAGGGGTCCGGGCGCGGCTGGTGCGCACCGATGCTCATCAGCAGGCCGCAGGCCACGCCCAGCGTCATCAGCGCCGTGCCGCCGTAGCTCATGAAGGGCAGCGGCACCCCCACCACCGGCAGCACCCCGGTCACCATGCCGATGTTCACGAAGACGTAGACGAACATCATCATCGACATGGCGCCGGCCAGCAGCCGTCCGAACTGCGTGGGCGCGCGCGCGGTGATGGTCAGGCCGCGCAGGACCAGCAGCGCGTACAGAACCAGCAGCGTCACCCCGCCGTACAGGCCGAATTCCTCGGCGAACACGGCGAAGATGAAGTCCGTGGTCCGTTCGGGGATGAAATCCAGGTGCGTCTGGGTGCCCTGCATGTAGCCCTTGCCGTACAGGCCGCCCGAGCCCACGGCGATCATGGACTGGATGGTGTGAAAGCCCTTGCCCAGCGGGTCGGAGCCGGGATTGAGCAGCACGCAGACGCGGTATTTCTGGTAGTCGTGCAGCACCACCCAGTCCACCTCCGGCTGGCAGATCTGGTCCTCGTAGGCCACCAGCGTCCCCAGCGCCAGCGTGACGGCCAGCACCGCCGGGATCAGCAGCTTGAACGACAGGCCGGCGAAATAGATCACGCAGAAGCCCGAGGCCAGCACCAACAGCGCCGTGCCCAGGTCCGGCTGATCGATGATGAGTCCCGCCGGCACCACCAGCAGCACGCCGGCCACCAGGAAATCCAGGATGCGGAAGCGGTTCGCCGACTGGCGCTGGAAATACCAGGCCAGCATCAGCGGCACGGCGATCTTCATCATTTCGGAGGGCTGGATGCGCGCGATGCCCAGGTTCAGCCAGCGGGTCGCGCCCTTGCTGGTCTCCCCGAACAGCATGACCGCCACCAGCAGCCCCACCCCGAGCGCGTAGAACAGCGGCGCCGAGCGCATGATCCAGGCCGGGCGCAGCATCGCGACGGCCCACATGGCCGCGAACGCCAGCAGGAAGTTGCGCAGCTGGTCGGCGAAGCGCCAATCGGTGTTGCCCACCGCGGAATGCATGGTGGCCATGCCGACCAGGGCCATGACGACCAGCAGGATGAGCATCGGCCAATCCAGGACGGCGAACATGCGGCGCACCGCCAGCACGATCAGTTTCATGGGTTCTCCTCCTGGGCGCCGTCCTCGGGCGCCGAGGCCTCGTCGGGCAGGGGCGCCGGTTCGGGGGCTTCCACGTCATCGGGCGCCGGCTGCGCGTCGGGCCGCCCCGGGGCGGCCGCCGCCGGGCCCGCCTGGGCGTTCCGGGCCTCTTGTTCCACCCGCAGGCGTGTGCTGCGCCGCGCCACGCGGGCCGGGTCCAGCCAGTAATCGAACACCGTGCGGGCGATCGGCGCGGCCACCGAGGCCCCCCAGCCGCCGTTTTCCACGATCAGGGCCACCGCGATCTGGGGATCCTCGACCGGGGCGTAGGCCATGAACAGCGCATGGTCGCGCAGGCGTTCGTCGACCGAATGCGCCTTGTATTTCGCGCCGCGCAGGCTGTAGACCTGGGCCGTGCCGGTCTTGCCGGCCGCCTGGTAGGCCGCGCCCTCGAAGGCGCGCCGCGCCGTGCCCTTGCGCACGACGTCCACCATGGCCTCGCGGATGACGCGCAGATTGTCCGGTTTCAGATCGATGGTGTATTGCGGCCCGACCACCGGGTAACTGAACCGGCCGGTGAGCGGGTCGATGATCCGGCGCACCAGGTGCGGCTTCATGTAGACGCCGTCGTTGGCCAGCACGGAAGTGGCCTGCGCCAGTTGCAGCAGGGTGAAGGCGTTGTAGCCCTGCCCCACGGTGACCGACACGGTCTCGCCCTGGTACCAGTGCTGCTGCTCGGGCTTCTTGTAGGTCTTGCGCTTCCATGCGCGCGAGGGCAGCACGCCGCGACGCTCGCCGTCCAGGTCGATGCCGGTGATCTGGCCGAAGCCGAACTGCTTGGTGAAATCGTGCAGGGCGTCCACGTCCATCTGGGCGCCCAGCGAGAAGAAGTAGGTGTCGGAGGACACCATGATGGCCCGGTGCATGTCGGTCGGCCCATAGGCGGCCCCGCCGGCATTGCGGAATTTCTGCCCGGCCAGTTCGAAGTAGCCGGGATCCGGGATCAGTTCCTTGGCCGATCGCAGGCCCATTTCCAGGGCCGCCAGGCCCACGAAAGGCTTGTAGGTCGAGCCGATGGGATAGGTGCCGTACAGCGGCCGGTTGATGAGCGGATGGTCGGGCGATTCGTTCAGCTTGCGCCAGTTTTCCACGTCGATGCCGTCCACGAACAGGTTCGGATCGAAGGATGGCGCGGACACGAAGGCCAGGATCTCGCCCGTATGCGGCTGGATGGCGACCAGCGCGCCGCGCCGGCCCTGGAACTGGGCCTCGGCCAGCCGCTGCAGGCCGATGTCCAGGGACAGTTCCAGGTTGGAGCCGGGCACCGGGTCCGTGCGGCTCAGTTCGCGCACCGGGCGCCCGCCCGCCGTGACCTCGAGTTCCTCGACGCCGGTGCGGCCGTGCAGGGCCTTTTCCCAGGTCTTCTCGACGCCCTTCTTGCCGATGACCAGCGTGCCCCGGTAGTTGCCCATCTGGCCGGAGTCCTCCAGTTCCTGCTGGTCTTCCTCGGAGATCCGCCCGACGAAGCCCAGCACGTGGGCGGCCGACTCGTGCATGGGGTAGGACCGCACCCAGCGGGCCTCCAGGCTGACGCCGGGAAAGCGGTAGGCGTGGACGGCGAACCAGGATGCCTCGATGTCGTTCAGGTTGTTGCGCAGCAGGACCGGCGCGTAGCGGCCGCTCTGCTGGTACAGGCGCATGAACTTGCGCCGGTCGCCCTCGCTCAGGTAGACCAGTTCGCCCAACCGGTCGAGCACGTCGCCGATGTCGCCCCGGACCTGGGCGCGCGTCACCGTCAGCGTGTAGTCGCGCTGGTTCTGCGCCAGGACCGCGCCGTTGCGGTCGGCGATCTGCCCGCGCCGGGGCGGGATGGGCACGATGGTGATGCGGTTCTGTTCCGCGCGCGCCGACAGGGTGTCGTAGCGCACGACCTGCAGATACCACAGGCGCCCGGCCAGCAGCAGCAGGCACGCCAGGGCGAACAGCCCCGCGACCCAGGCGCGCAGCAGCACGGTCTGCCGCTGGCGATGGCCGGTCTTGCGGAACTCGAACATGCCGGCCCTAGGGCCCCGCGCCGTCGCCGCCCAGGCGGCGCGGGTGCAGGGACATGAGAATGTCGGGCAGGGGCCACAGCGCTCCGGTGAACAGCGCCGACCACAGCCATTCCCAGCCTTCCCAGGCCCCGTTCAGCCAGGCGCCCAGCAGGCTGGACAGCATGCAGGACGCCACGAACACCGGCAGGACCTGGAGGGTCTGCAGCCAGGCGTTGAAATGCCGCAGCCGGTGGCTCAGCCGCAGGATGCCGTAGGCGGCCAGCACGTAGCACAGGGCGTGCAGGCCCAGCAGGCCGGTGTCCTGGACATCCATCAGCAGGCCGAACACGAAGGCGGTCGTGAGCCCCACCCGGGCGGGCGCGTGCAGGCACCAGTAGAGCAGCACCAGCAGCAGCACGTCGGGCACCGGCTGCCAGAGCCGCCAGGGCAGCAGGGACGCCACCCACACCACGATCAGCGAGCCCCACACCAGCCAGCCGGAGGCGGCGCCCTGGAACGCGCCGGCGTCCACCGGCTGCAGGTCCATCAGGGAAGAGCCCCCCGGGCGCCTATTGTTCGTCGAGGGCATGCTCGATCTCCTCGGGCCGGGGCACGTCGGCCACGTCCACGCGCAGGACCAGGAAATGGCGGTAGCGCTCGGGGTGCGACAGCGGCTCGGCGATCGCCATGGCGAAGCCGGTCCCCGGGTCGCGCTCGACCCGTTCCACGCGGCCGACGGACAGGCCGGCCGGGAACAGCCCGCCGATGCCGCTGGTGACCAGCACGTCGCCGGCGCGCACGTCCACACCGGTCGACAGGTAGCGGACCTCGAGCTTGCCGACCTCGTTGCCGCCGAACGCGATCAGCCGCAGCCCGTTGCGCAGCACCTGGACGGGGATGGACACCTGGTCGTCGATCAGCAGGGCGGCTTCGGACGTGAAGGGCGTGACGCGCACGATCTGGCCCACGACCCCGCCCTCGTCGATCACCGGCATGCCCGGGGCGATGCCGGCATGCGAGCCCTTGTTGAAGATCAGACGATGATTGAAGGCGTTGGGGGGGACGTAGAAGACCTCGACCGCCACGGACTGCTGGGCGATGGACTCGGACACGTTGAGCAGACGGCGCAGCTGTTCGTTTTCCGTGGCCAGCTGGGCCGCGTGGGTCGACAGCTGGGCCATTTCGATGCGCTGGCGGCGCAGGGCTTCCTGTTCGTCGCGCGCCAGCGTGGCCGCGTGCGACCAGCTGTCGAAATACTCCAGCGCGTCGCGCGGCGCCAGCGCGACACGCTGGAAGGGATAGAGGACCATGGACAGGGCGCTGCGCACCGGCCCCAGCACGGGCCAGTGCGCATCGGTCACGACCATCCCGAGACACAGGGCCAGCAGCAGGACCAGCCGGACTTCGATGCTGGGACCGCGCTTGAAGAGTCTCAGGGTTCCCGGTTCACGCATGACGAGGAACGCCTGGCCGGGGATCAGTCGTAGATGAACACCCCGCCCAGGCGCTCGAGATGTTCGAGCGCCTCGCCGCAGCCGCGCACCACGCAGGTGAGCGGGTCTTCGGCGACCACCACGGGCAGGCCGGTTTCTTCCTGGAGCAGGCGGTCCAGGTCGTGCAGCAGCGCGCCGCCGCCGGTCAGGGCGATGCCCTTGTCGGTGATGTCGGCGCCCAGTTCGGGCGGGGTCTGCTCCAGGGCCGTCTTCACCGCCGACACGATCTGGTTGAGCGGATCGGTCAGGGATTCCAGGATTTCGTTGGAGGACACCGTGAAGCTGCGCGGCACGCCTTCGGACAGGTTGCGGCCCTTGACTTCGATTTCGCGGATCTCGGAGCCCGGGAAGGCCGAGCCGATTTCCTTCTTGATCAGTTCGGCGGTGGGCTCGCCGATCAGCATGCCGTAGTTGCGGCGGATGTAGTTGATGATGGCCTCGTCGAACTTGTCGCCGCCGACGCGCACCGAGCCCTTGTAGACCATGCCGCCCAGGGAGATCACGGCGACTTCGGTGGTGCCGCCGCCGATGTCCACCACCATCGAGCCGCTGGCGTCGGACACCGCCAGGCCGGCGCCGATCGCGGCGGCCATGGGTTCCTCGATCAGGTAGACCTGGCTGGCGCCCGCGCCCAGGGCCGATTCGCGGATGGCGCGACGTTCGACCTGGGTGGAGCCGCAGGGCACGCAGACGATGATGCGGGGGCTGGGGGCCAGCATGCTGCGCGGATGCACCATGCGGATGAACTGCTTGAGCATCTGCTCGGTCACGGTGAAGTCGGCGATCACGCCGTCCTTCATGGGCCGGATGGCTTCGATGTTGCCGGGGACGCGGCCCAGCATCTGCTTGGCCTCGTGGCCGACGGCCTGGATGATTTTCTTGCCGTTGGGGCCGCCGTCATGGCGGATGGCGACGACCGAGGGTTCATCGAGCACGATGCCCTTGCTGCGGACATAGATCAGCGTATTCGCCGTGCCGAGGTCGATCGCCATGTCGCTGGAAAAGTAGCTGCGTAGGAATCCGAACATGGGCGCACTAATAAAATGGGGTGTCTGGTGGATCCGCGCGAGCGTGCCGACTGATACTGAACAAAGACCGCCAGAACGAAGGCGCAGGCCGGGCAAACCGCATGGAATCAGCAATGATAACTTATAATCCTCTGGGGTTAGACCCGGATCAGAGGGGAATGTTTTGCAAAATTCCCGCTTTTCGCCGCTCCGGTCACATCCGCACACACTCAATCCGGCCGCCCTCCGGCGGCGGCCCCTCCGGCACGACGACAATGGCACTCACCGAACAGGACATCGCCCGGCTGGCACGGCTCTCGGGCCTGCGGCTGGATTCCAACGACCAGATCCGAGCCCGCCAGGAACTGGACCGCATCCTGGGCCTGATCGAGGAACTGCAGGCCGTGGACACGGCCGGCGTCGAACCCATGGCCCACCCGCTGGCCGCCCACCAGGACATCGCCCTGCGCCTGTGCGACGACGTGCCCGACCCGGCGCAGACGCCCGAACAGCGCGACGCCTGCCTGGCCAACGCCCCGGCTCCCCACCAGGGCCTGTTCCTGGTGCCCACCGTCATCGAATGATGCCATGACCCAGCTTTCAGAATTCCGCAGCATCCAGGCGCTGGGCGAAGCCCTGCGCGCCCGGCGCGTCAGCGCCTTCGAGCTGGCCGCCGACGCCCTGCGCGCGGCCCGCGCATACGCCGATCCCAACGTCTTCCTGCACATCGACGACGAACTGACCCTGGCGCAGGCGCGCGCCGCCGACCAGGCCCTGGCCGACGGCGCCGCCGGGCCGCTCACCGGCATCCCCGTCGCCCACAAGGACCTGTTCGTGACGCGCGGCTGGCGCACCACCGCCGCCAGCAGGATGCTGGCCGGCTACGTCAGCCCCTTCGACGCCGCCGTGGTCGACCGCTGGCGCGAGGCCGGCGCCGTCACGCTGGGCAAGCTCAGCTGCGACGAATTCGCCATGGGCTCGGGCAACGAAAACTCCGCCTACGGCCCGGTGCGCAACCCCTGGGACCCGGAACGGATCCCGGGCGGTTCGTCCGGCGGCTCCGCCGCCGCCGTGGCCGCCGGCCTGGTGCTGGGCGCCACCGGCACGGACACCGGCGGCTCGGTGCGCCAGCCCGCCGCCCTGTGCGGGGTCAGCGGCATCAAGCCCACCTATGGCACCGTATCCCGCTACGGCATCATCGCCTACGCCTCCAGCCTGGACCAGGCCGGCCCCCTGGCGCGCAGCGCCCGCGACCTGGTGCCGCTGCTGGACGCCATGAGCGGCTTCGATCCCCGCGATTCGACCAGCCTGGAAACCTGCGACGGCGCGCCCAACGCCGCCGGCCGCGTCCAGGCCGCCTTCGACACGGCCCAGGCCGGCTTCCAGGCGGGCGGCGAACGCCCGCTGGCGGGGCTGCGCATCGGCGTGCCGCGCGAGTTCTTCAACGAGGGCCTGTCCGCCGAGGTCGGCGCCGCCGTGGAATCGGCCCTGCGGGTCTTCGAATCCCTGGGCGCGGTCCGCGTGGACGTGTCCCTGCCGCGCACGCGCCTGTCGATCCCGGCCTATTACGTGATCGCCCCGGCCGAAGCGTCCAGCAACCTGTCGCGCTACGACGGGGTGCGCTACGGCCACCGCGCGGCCGAATACGGCGACCTGGCCGACATGACCAGCCGGTCCCGCTCCGAGGGCTTCGGCGACGAGGTCCGCCGCCGCATCCTGGTGGGCGCCTACGTGCTGTCGCACGGCTACTACGACGCCTACTACCTGCAGGCTCAGCGCGTGCGGCGCATGATCGCCGAGGACTTCCAGCGCACGCTGTACGGCGAATGCGACGTGATCATGGGACCGGTCACCCCCGCCGTGGCGCGCCGCATCGGCGACAACCGCCAGGATCCGATCGCCGACTGGCTGGGCGACATCTACACGCTGGGCGTCAGCCTGGCGGGCCTGCCGGGCATGTCCATCCCCTGCGGCTTCGGCGGCGAATCGGGCCGCCTGCCGATCGGGCTGCAGCTCATCGGCCGCTATTTCGACGAAGGCCGCCTCCTGGCCCTGGCCGACCGCTACCAGCAGGCCACCGACTGGCACCAACGCATTCCGGAACACGCATAATGGATTGGGAAATCGTCATCGGGCTGGAAACCCACGCCCAGCTCTCCACGCGGTCGAAAATCTTTTCCCGCAGCAGCACGCGCTTCGGCGCCGAGCCCAACACCCAGGCCAACGCGGTGGACATGGCCCTGCCCGGTTCGCTGCCGGCCATGAACCGGGGCGCGGTGGAACGCGCGATCCAGTTCGGCCTGGCGATCGGCGCCCGGGTGGCCGAACGGTCGGTGTTCGCGCGCAAGAACTATTTCTACCCCGACCTGCCGAAGAACTACCAGATCAGCCAGTTCGAGCTGCCGATCGTGGTGGGCGGCAAGCTGTCCTTTTTCGTGGGCGAGCAGGAACACACGGTGAACCTGACGCGCGCGCACCTGGAAGAGGACGCGGGCAAGTCGCTGCACGAGCATTTCACGGGGCCGCACGGGGAATCGTCCAGCGGCATCGACCTGAACCGCGCCGGCACGCCGCTGCTGGAAATCGTGACGGAACCCGAAATGCGTTCGGCCGCCGAGGCCGTGGCCTACGCGCGCACGCTGCACGGGCTGGTGGTGTGGCTGGGCATCTGCGACGGCAACATGCAGGAAGGCTCGTTCCGCTGCGACGCCAATGTGTCGGTGCGCCCGCGCGGCCAGGCCGAATTCGGCACGCGCTGCGAGATCAAGAACCTGAATTCCTTCCGTTTCCTGGAACGCGCGATCCAGTACGAGGCGCGCCGCCAGATCGAGCTGATCGAGGACGGCGGCAAGGTGGTGCAACAGACCCGGCTGTACGATCCCGACCGGGATGAAACCCGCGCCATGCGGACGAAGGAAGATTCCGACGATTACCGCTATTTCCCCGATCCGGATCTGCCGCCGCTGGTGGTGTCGCCGGAATGGGTGGAACAGGTGCGCGCGGCGATGCCGGAACTGCCGGCGGCCAAGCGCGCGCGCTTCGAGGCGGATCTGGGCCTGTCGGCCTACGATGCGGCCCAGCTGACGCTGCACCGCGCGACGGCGGATTATTTCGAGGCCGCGGCGGCGGCGCTGCCGGCCGGGCAGGCGAAGCAGGCGGCGAACTGGATCCTGGGGGAATTGTCGGCGGCGCTGAACCGCGACGATCTGGACATCGGCGCGTCGCCGGTGTCCCCGCAGCGCCTGGCGGCGCTGATCGCCCGGGTGCTGGACGGGACGATTTCGACGAAGATCGCGCGCGACGTGTTCGCGGCGATGTGGACGGGCGAGTCGGGCGGCGATCCGGACGCGATCATCGAGTCGCGGGGGCTGCGCCAGATCAGCGACACGGGCGCGATCGAGGCGATGATCGACACGGTGCTGGCGGCGAATCCGGCGATCGTGGAGGAATACCGGGCGGGCAAGCAGAAGGCGTTCAATTCGCTGGTGGGCCAGGTGATGAAGGCGGCCAAGGGCAAGGCGAATCCGCAGCAGGTGAATGAGGTGCTGAAGCGGAAGCTGGATTCGTAATCGGTCTTGGCTGGGGCTGTTATCTCGGCCGGCGTGCGCCCCCGCCCGGCGCGCAGCTCGCCCGGTCCCGGCTTTGCCGGGACTGCCCGGGCATCATGGCCTCATCAGGGCGCTCGCCAAACTCGCAAGGCGGTCAGTCCCCCGGACTGACCGCACCCGTCTTGCTCGGACAGTGGCTCGCTTGCCTCCCTGCTGAGGCCATGCTGTCCGGCGGACTCGAACAGCGCGCCGGGCGGGGGCGCACGCCGTCCTGACGCAATCATGATGACCGTTACCTGAGGCTAGGCTGGGCGACCCGCTTTGAGCGCTCGGTCCGGCCGGATCAGGCACTCAAACGCCGTAACGTGCCCGGTACGCCGACACGGCGTCGCGGTGCCTGGCCAGGGTGGCGTCGTCTTCCAGCAGGGCCATGATGTCGGCCAGCGAGGCGATACTGACCACGGGGATGCCGTAGGCCCGTTCGACTTCCTGGACGGCCGAGCCATCGGACAGCGCGTCGTCCGCGCCGGCGCGTTCCATGCGGTCCAGGGCGATCAGCACGGCGGCGGGCTGGGCGCCGGCGGCGCGGATCAGGGCGACGGATTCGCGCACGGACGTGCCCGCCGTGATGACGTCGTCGATGATCACCACGCGGCCTCGCAGCGGCGCGCCGACCAGCGTGCCGCCTTCGCCGTGGTCCTTGGCTTCCTTGCGGTTGAAGGCGAACGGGACCGGGCGGTCGGCCCGCGCGGGATGATTCGACAGGGCGATCGCGGCGGTGGTGGCCAGGGGGATGCCCTTGTACGCGGGGCCGAACAGCATGTCGAAGTCCAGCCCGGAATCCGCCAGGGCCTGCGCGTAAAACTGGCCCAGGCGGCCGACGCTGGCGCCGTCGTTGAACAGACCCGCGTTGAAGAAATACGGGCTGCGGCGGCCGGATTTCATCGTGAAGTCGCCGAAATTCAGGACGCCCTGCTCCAGGGCGAAACGGACGAAGGCTTGGGCGCGGGAACCGGGCATGGCGAATGATCTCTGTGCGGGAAAGGCGACATTATCGGATATTTGGGCTGGATGGTCGCGGATCCGGACGCGGGGACCGGGCTCGCCCGCCTATTCAGACAATGGCGGCGGAAAGGCGATGGAGCGCGGCCCCACGCGCGGCTATGATGTGCTTTCCACGACCCCGGCCCGACGAGGCAACCCATGCGCCAACCCGTCCATTTCCTGTCCCACGGCGGCGGCCCCTGGCCCTGGATGCCCGAAATGCAGGCATCCTACGCCCCCCTGACCGCCGCGCTGCGGGCGATTCCCGCCGCCCTGCCCCGGCGCCCCGACGCGATCCTGATGGTGTCGGCGCACTGGATCACGCGCGGCGGCGTGCTGCTGGGCAACAGCCCGCGGCCGGACATGCTGTACGACTACTACGGCTTTCCCGCCCATACCTACGAAATCCGCTACCCCGCCCCGGGATCGCCGGACCTGGCCGCGCGCACGGCGGACCTGCTGCGGGCCGATGGCATCCCCGTGGACTTCGACGATCAGCGCGGATTCGACCACGGCGCCTTCGTGCCCGCCCACGTCATGTTCCCGGAGGCGGACATTCCCATGGTCCAGCTGTCGATCGAACGCGGCTTCGACCCGGACTGGCACCATCGGCTGGGCGCCGCCCTGACGCCGCTGCGCGACGAGAACATCCTGATCATCGGCAGCGGGCTCAGCTACCACAACCTGCGCCTGTTCGGCCCGGCGGGCCGCGCGCCCTCCGCCCAGTTCGACGCCTGGCTGCAGGAAGCCATGGCGCCCGCCACGGCGGCGGCGCGCCAGGACCGGTTGCGCAGTTGGGAACAGGCCCCGGCCGCCCGGCTCGCGCACCCGATGGAAGACCACCTGGTCCCCCTGTTCGTCGCCAACGGCGCGGCGGGCGACGGCCCCGTCAGTCTCTGTCACCACGAGACCGAGGCGGCGGGCGGACTGACCGTGTCCAGTTTTCGGTTCGATTGAGTCCGTGGGTTAAAGTTCAGGCTTGCAATGACCAACCGGACACCCACGTGCTGCGCATCACCTCCCTGAACGTCAACGGCATCCGCTCGGCCTTCCGCAAGGGGCTGGCCGACTGGCTGGCCGACGCACGCCCCGACATCGTCTGCCTGCAGGAAATCAAGATCCAGGACGAAGACCTGGCCGACGACCTGCGGCATCCGGACGGCCTGACCGGGCATTTCCACCACGCCGAGAAAAAGGGCTACAGCGGCGTGGGCCTCTACCTGCGCCGCCCGGCCGATACCGTGACCGAAGGCATGGGCTGCCCCGAATTCGACGCCGAAGGCCGCATCCTGCGCGCCGACTGGCCCGGCCTGACCGTCATCAGCGCCTACCTGCCCTCGGGTTCCAGCGGCGACGAACGCCAGACGGCCAAATACCGATTCCTGGACCACTTCGAAACCTGGATGGACGGACTGATGCGGGAACACCGCGACACCGGCCGCGAATTCGTCATCTGCGGCGACTGGAACATCGCCCACAAGGAAATCGACCTGAAGAACTGGAAAGGCAATCTGAAGAACAGCGGCTTCCTGCCCGAAGAGCGCGCCTGGCTGAGCAAGGTCTTCGACGAACACGGCTGGGTGGACGTCTACCGCCGTCTGCACCCGGACGCCACCGGCGAGGCCTACACCTGGTGGAGCAACCGCGGCCAGGCCTGGGCCAAGAACGTCGGCTGGCGCATCGACTATCACATCGCCACCCCCGGCATCGCCGCCCGCGCGCGCGCCGCCTCCATCCACCGCGAACCCAGGTTCAGCGATCACGCGCCGCTGACCATCGATTACGATTGGTCGTGAACGCCCTGGTCAACGCCGGCCTCGACTTGGCCAATGCACGGCGTACGCACATGTTCCTGGCGGATCCCGTAGCCAAATAGCCGAGCGGGGCGGTTGCGCACCACGCGGAATTTCAGCAGCAGACGAAGCAGCCACGGAATGCGCGGCGGCCCGCCGCCCGCCTCCAGCACCCGGCTGATGATGCGGTTCTGGATGGCCAGTTGTACCCGCTGCACCACACGCACGGGAAACTCGCGCCGCCGCTGGATGGAGGCGAGCAGCGTCTCGTCGATACGGCGTCCCTCACGCAACGGCGCCGCCAGCGCATTGGCTGCGGCGACGGCGTCCTGAATCGCCAGATTGATGCCGACGCCACCGATCGGCGACATGGCGTGCGCAGCGTCCCCGATCAACAGCAAACCGGGCCTGTGCCAGCACTCCAGGCGATCGACCTGCACAGCCAGCGTGCTGACCACATCCCAGCTCTCAATACTGTCCTTGCGGTCGGACAGGAATGGCGCAAGCCGCGCAACCGCATCGCGCAGGCCGTCGATCGGCCGGGCACGCAAGGCGGCGTCGCTGCCTTTGGGCACCACGAAAGCCGTCTGCCAATAATCGTTGCGGTTCAGAAGGATCATCAAGTGGCCATCGTTCGCGATTCCGAAAGTGCCCTGTGGATCGTGTGGCGCGCGCGGCACCCGGAACCACAGCACATCCATGGGGGCACCGTAGTCCTTGCTTCGCAAACCAGCCGCCTCGCGCATCAGGGAATGGCGCCCGTCGCAGGCCACCACCAGAGCGGCGCGCAGTTCATGATTCCCCTCGGGTGATTCGACCCGAACGCCGACCACACGCCCATCTTCCGTGATCAGGCCGGTGGCCTGATGGCGCATGCGCAGATCGAAGGCCTGGTAGCGCCTGCCTGCGTCGGCCAACAGATTGAGAAAATCCCATTGCGGCACCAGCGCCAGATAGTCGAACGGCCGCAACCCACTGAAATCCACCACAGGCTGCTCGCGCCCCGCGATCAGCCCACTGAGAAGGCGCTCGTGCCGCTGGGGCAGTTGTTTGAACTTTTCCAGCAGGTCGAGTTCCTGGAGGATCTGCAGGGTCGAAGGATGGACGGTATCGCCACGGAAGTCGCGCAGGAAATCGCCATGCTTTTCCAGAACGGTCACTGGGACGCCTGCCCGGGCCAGCAGCAACGCCAGCATCATGCCGGCCGGCCCGCCCCCAACGACACAGCAGCTCGTGTACTCAGGGGGATTCGGGCTCAATGGCATGATCATGTACTCGAAATGTCGCCGGCCGATCGCGGTCAGTCATAGCGTAGCGCATGACCGTCCGACGAGGAGCGTGGTCGTCATGAACGGCCTAAAGAAAGTACAATCGACGTCGTAGAAGAGACAAGATCCGTTTTTCGCCGCCCGCGTTCCCGCGTGAAGGCCGCACTTTTTACAGGAGCCCCTCATGTCCGATTCCATCGAAGGCACCGTCGCCGCAGCGACCGGCCTGCAGAACTGGAACATGATGCAGGAAAAAGACAACCTGCTGCTGCGCAAGGTCCTGGACGGTCAGTCCAACACCATCCTCAGCCTGATCAACTCAGTGCCCTCGGTTCCGCAACTGGCGACCAGCGGCATGGTGGGTACGCTGCTGCACACGACTGCCTGACGTCAGCTTTTCTCCGTGGATTGGGGCCTGGGTTTCCAGGCCCTTTTTCGTTGAGTGATCTGGGTAGCGCGATCATTGCACGACGTTTCCAACCAAGAGCGGCCGATCAGCATTGCTTCGTGGATGACCGCATCAGACTGGAAGCGCACTTTCTGAACCCCATCCTTTCCATTCCCGAAATTTTCCCCGAGCATAAGCGCACAGCGGTAGCTCAACAGGCTATAGTAAAATGGGAGGTAATGTAAAAATCGCGCGGGGAACCAACTGATGTCATCGTATGCGTTCTGGAATAACAAAGGGGGAGTAGGCAAAAGCTTCCTCTGTTTTATCACTGCATGCGAATACGCTCACCTTCACCCGGAGGTGGACGTCGTCGTTTTAGATTTATGCCCCCAAGCAAATACCTCGGAGATGCTCCTCGGCGGGCAACTCGAGGGCGGCAAGAATCTGCGGAAATTTTTGAAGCCAGATGCCAGTCGCCTCAGCGTTGGCGGTTATTTTGAACAGCGACTTAATTCTCCATTTGTTCAGATTCCGGATGCTGCGCGCTATGCAGTTAAGGTAGAGAATCACAATAAAAGGGCATCAAGCAACCTTTATCTTGTGTGTGGCGATAACTTGGTCGAAGTCCTTGGTGAAGCAATTCGCCAGACCGCCCAGCTTTCTGTACCACGGGATGCTTGGAAAAAAGTGACTAGCTGGGTTGACGAACTGCAGGACGAAATTCGAGAATCGCGCGAACGGGATTGTGTCTTTTTTATCGATTGCAACCCAAGCTTTGCGGTCTACACCCAACTCGCAATTGCCGCAGCCGAAAATATTGTAATCCCATTTACAGCCGACGAGAGCTCCCGCCGCGGCATCGAAAATATTATCGCATTGCTATACGGGCAGGGTGATGAGTATATCGCCAGCTTCGCACGATTAAGCTTTTATAAGCGCGCAAAGGAAGAAGGGTTGTCGCTTCCAAAACTGCATACCTTCGTCTCAAACCGAGTTACTCTTTTCGAGGGTCAACCTAGTAAAGCACATCAAGCAGCGAATAAAGCAATTATCAACACGATCCAAGCACTAGCAGCAAAACATCGCTCAATTTTCGCTTATCCAAAAATCGCCGTAGCAGAAAGATTTGTAGATTTCCCGGATTTCCACGCTGTATCTGTAGTACTTGCGCTTACTGGAACGCCAATCCACGCACTGAAGGCTGGACCGAAGAATTTGAATGGGGAGCGAATTCAAGTGAACACCGGGCCGCTGAAACTATACAAAGACGCCTTAAAAAAATTGGTGGATTTTCTTTGAGTCATGCCTTCTGCAGCCAAGGAGAAATTAGTGACAATCATGGCTCGGGCTGATTTGCTGTGTAAACACGCAGGTCGGATTCGGAAGAAATCGGGCTATCCTACAAAAGTTGTCCTGCTCCATGCCGCCCTTGCAAATCAGGTCGCATCATGGGACGCATATATAAAGGCACTTTCTTTAGAATATTTTCAGGCCACTGCCAATCCGACCGATATTCGCTTTTCGGCCATGCATACACTACTCAAAAATCAGCTTGAAATTGAACTAAAAAAATTCAACACGCCAAACAGCAATAATTGTAGAAATTTACTGATGAAATACGCAAATTTCGACCCCTGGCCAGAATGGTTAAATATAAAATTCAACGGCCTCACGATTTCAGCGTCACTGGCCGTTCGAAGTGTATTAGATGAGATTCTAAACGTGCGCCATAGCTTCGCACATGGATTCTCTATTCCGGCAACATCCTGGAATATGGACTCCAGCGGAACCCCCACGTTAAATTGCAAAATACTTAGTGAAACACGCGGATTTTTGATCCACTTATGTAGAAAAACTGATGATGGGCTTTCCTCCCATATTGCAAAGCAGCATGGAATATTAAAGCCATGGTGAAAAGCCTCAGCCTCAAGCAAGATGATCGCACTCCGAATCCAAAACGCCATCGCGGCATCACTTCAAAACGCTTGCTGACGAAAAACCCGAACTAGCTGAGCACCATCAGCCGGGCACGATAATCCAACGCCTCCAATTCAAGGTTGGATGGCAGCGTTCCCCCTGAGGATGAACAATTGCGGCTTGCTAGAGAACTCGAAGATGCGATACAGGCAAAAGGCGTCTTCGCACTCCTCAGAGAATCCCACTTCGCTTCAAGTTACGATAAACAGAGTCAAGCTTCCGCCATTGGTCGTTTTGACCTCAACGAAACATGCCTGGTCGTCGTCCTCAAACGATAGGATGTCGTAGCCGGTGCCGTCGCCCAACGGTGACCCACGATCTGAAGGTGAAAGGTTCATCCTCGGTGGTGAAGGTCGGCACCAAGATCAAGAACATCCGGCTGTCGGATGGCGATCACGACATCGATTGCAAGATCGATGGTTTCGGAGCAATGGGATTGAAGTCGGAATTCGTTAAGAAGGCCTGAGCGCCAGCGCGACGCTCCCGCGCCCCGACGGGGCCTGTTGGAGGGGCGGGAAGCCGTCAGGCCGAGGGCGCACGACCTGCGCCCGAGCCGCACCGACCTGGCCCCGGCGGGGTGCGGGGGCGGCGGGCGGGTTAAAAACCCAGATCAAGCCGCGGCACGACGCCGCCCAGAACCCTGCTCCTGCTGCCCCAACCGCAAATAATGCTGCGCCAGCACCGCGCACACCATCAACTGGATCTGGTGGAAGATCATCAGCGGCAGCAGCACCGGCCCGATGGCGCCCGCGCTGAACAGCACCCCGGCCATCGGCACCCCCGTGGCCATGCTCTTCTTCGAACCGCAGAACACGATCGTGATCTCGTCGGCGCGGTTGAAACCCATGCGCCGCGCCGACCACGTATTCAGCACCAGCACCAGCGCCAGCAGCGCACCGCAGGCCACCACCAGCCAGGCCAGAGATACCGGGTCCACCGTCTGCCACAACCCGCCGATCACCGACTCGCTGAACGCCGTATAGACCACCAGCAGGATCGAACTCTGGTCCACGCTGGTGACCAGCTTGCGATGGCCGTCCATCCAGCGGCCGATCGCCGGGCGCATCAGGTGGCCGGCAACGAAAGGCAGGAAAATCTGCACGCTGATCTTGCCGATCGCCTGCAGCAGCGAACTGCCGCCCAGGGCCGACGTGTCCGCGCCCAGAAACAATTGCAGCAACAGGGGGGTGATGACGATGCCGACGATGCTGGACGCCGAAGCGGCGCAGACGGCGGCGGGCACATTGCCGCGCGCGATCGATGTGAAAGCGATGGCTGACTGAACCGTGCCGGGCAGCACCGACAGGTAGACGATGCCCACGTAAAGCGGGTCGCCCAGCAGGGGCAGAAGAACCGGCCGAAGCACCCACGCCAGGATGGGGAAAATCACGAATGTCCAGGTGAAGATCACCCCATGCAGCCGCCAGTGCGTGGCTCCGGCGATGATGGCCTCGCGGGAAAGCTTGGCCCCATGCAGGAAGAACAGCAACGCAATGGCTGCGGCCGTGAGCCGTTCGAAGAACACCGCGCCCTGACCGTGGGCCGGCAAGACCGTAGCGGCCGTGACGACCGCGATCAGGATCAGGGTGAAACGATCGAACAGCAGACGTAATTTCGACATCATGGAAATGGGTGCTCCGGCGGTCCGGGGCTCTCGAAGAGAAGGTTAAACTGGCCGGAAGGCCATGTTTGGCGGTAAACAGCTATGAAACATTCGCGAACGGACACCAGAACCGCCGGCCTGCGCCGCCTGCCCCGTCCCGTCTACGGGCACATCGACAGCCAGTCGAACATCCTGATCCCCCGGCACCACAAGCACACCTGGGCGCAACTGTCCTACGCCATCCAGGGCTATCTGCAGGTCTGGACGCCGGACGCCCGCTTCGTCGCCCTGCCCCAGCGCGCGGTCTGGATCCCGGCCGGGGTGACGCACCAGGTGCGGCAATCGCCCCACACCGTCATCCGCAGCCTGTACCTGGACGCCGATGCGCTGGGTCTGGACTGGTCCGCCTGCCGGGTATTGGCCGTCAGCCCCCTGCTGCACGAACTGATCCGGCAGTTCAGCACCCTGCCCATCGAATACGATCCCGACGGCCCGGACGGCCGCCTGGCCCGGGTGCTGGCCGACCAGTTGGCCGTCAGCCCGGACGCCGGGCTAATCCTGCCCTGGCCCACCGACCCGCGCCTGCAATCCGTGTGCCGCCAACTGCAAAGCCATCCCGACAGCGCGCCGGACCTGGGCGCGTTCAGCCGCCGGCTGGGCCTGTCGGACAAGACCCTGACGCGGCTGTTCCAGCGGCAGACGGGCCTGGGATTCCGCCTGTGGCGCCAGCGCGCCCGGCTGGTGCATGCCCTGCCGCTGCTGGAACGCGGCGACCGCATCACCGACGTGGCGCTGGCCTGCGGCTACGACAGCCTGTCGTCCTTCATCGCGGCCTTCCGCGCGCACACCGGCGTCACGCCCCGGGCGTTCGCCGCGGGGGCGCGGGAAGACGATCCGCCCGCTCGAGGCTGAGCCGCAGGACCGGGCGCGGACGGCCAGGCGCAAGACCCGCGCGGCCTCAGGCCGCCGCATCCAGCGACCGCACCCGCCCGCGCATCCACCACAGCAGCGCCAGCCCCGGCAGGGCGATCGCCACGGTCAGGACGAAGAAGACCGGCCAGCCGAAGCCGGCGACCAGCACCGGCGTCAGCGGTCCGGCCAGATAGGTGCGGCCCACGGCCGACAGCGCCGACAGCAGCGCGAACTGCGTCGCGGAAAATTCCGCCCGGCACAGGGCCATCAGCAGCGCCACGAAGGCCGCCGTGCCCAGGCCGCCGCACAGATTTTCCACCGCCACGACCAGCGCCATGGAATACAGGTGCGGCGGGGTGACGGCCAGCATCCAGTAGCCCAGGTTCGAGACCGCCTGCAGCAGGCCGAAGGCCATCAGGGCGCGGTACAGGCCCAGGCGCGTCATCAGCGCGCCGCCGGCCAGCGCGCCGACGATGGTGGCGGCCAGGCCGAAGACCTTGTTGACCATGCCGACCTCGGTGACGTCGAAGCCGGCGCCCCGGATCAGGAAGGTGGTGGACAGCGCGCCCGCGAACGCGTCGCCCAGCTTGTACAGCACGATCAGCAGCAGGATGGCCCAGGCGCCCCGGCGGCCGAAGAATTCCTTCAGCGGTTCGGCCACGGCCTCGCGCAGGGTGCGCGGCGGCCGGGCGGCGCGCTCCGGTTCCGGCGCCCACAGCGTCGCCAGCGACGCCAGCGCCATCAGTCCGCCCATGAGCATGTACATGGCGCCCCAGCCCAGCCACTGGTCGGCCAGGATCAGCGCCAGGCCGCCGGACACCACCATCGCCAGCCGGTAGCCCATGACCTTCAGCGCCGCGCCCGCGGCGCGCTCGTCCTGGCGCAGCACGTCGGTGCTGTAGGCGTCGAAGGCGATGTCCTGGGTCGCCGACAGGAAGGCCACCCAGACCGCCAGCAGGGCCAGGACCCGCAGTTCCGACCCCGGGTCGAACAGGCCCATGGCGGCGATCGAGGCCGCCAGCAGCCATTGCGTCAGGAAGACCCAGCCGCGCCGCCGCCCCAGCCAGGGGGGCGCGTAGCGGTCCACCAGCGGCGCCCAGAGGAATTTCAGCGTGTAGGCCGTGCCCGCCAGGGTCAGGAAGCCGATGCTCTGCAGCGAAACCTGCGACACCGTGGCCCAGGCCTGCAGCGTGCCGGACGTCAGGGCCAGCGGCAGGCCGCTGGCGAAGCCCAGGATCAGCAGCGGCGCCACGCGCCGGCCGCCGTAGACCCGCCAGCCGCGCGAGGAAACGCCCTCGCCGGCCGCGCCGGCATCCGCGTCCCGCGCCTGCGTCATGCGCGGCCGCCCCCGGGCGATTCGAAACGGTAGACCGCCAGCTGGCTGCGCCAGCCGCGCAGCCAATGGATTTCCCGGTCGCCCCGGAACGCGGCCAGGTGCGTGACCCGCAGTCCCAGCCGCGCCGCCAGGTCCTGGAAATCGCGCAGGGTGCACAGGTGGATGTTGGGCGTGTCGTACCACTGGTAGGGCATCTGGTCGTTGACCGGCATGCGCCCGCGCAGGATCGACCAGCCGTGCGGCCAGTAGCCGAAGTTCGGGAAGGACACGATGCCGTAGCGGGCCACCCGCGCCATTTCCCGCAGGATGTGTTCCGTGTGGTGCATGGACTGCAGGGTCTGGGACAGCACCACCGTGTCGAACTGCTTGTCGTCGAACAGCGCCAGGCCTTCTTCCAGGTTCTGCTGGATCACGCGCACGCCGCGCCGCACCGCCGCGATCATGCGCTCGTCGTCGAGCTCGACCCCGGCCCCGCGCACCCGGCGGGTCCGCTGCAGGTAATCCAGCAGGCGGCCGTCGCCGCAGCCCAGGTCCAGCACCCGGCTGCCCGGTTCGATCCATTCGGCGATCCGCAGCAGGTCGATCCGCAGCGGCTGGTCCGTCCCCGCCGCGTCCGGCGCGGCCTGCGCCGGCACCGAGGCCTGTATCGCCGTCATGCCAGCACCCCCGCGACGCGGCGGCGTTCGCCCAGGCCCAGGCGGGCGGCGATGCCATCGTAGTAGCCCTGTACCACCGCGTGATAGCGCGGATCCCCCAGCAGGAAGGCGTCGTGGCCGTGCGGCGCGTCGATTTCCGCGTAGGTGACTTCGCGCTGGTTCTTCAGCAGGGCGCGGACGATCTCGCGCGAATGTTCGGGCGCGAAGCGCCAGTCGGTGGTGAAGGACACCAGCAGGAAGCGCGCCTGCGCCGCCGCCAGGGCGCGGGCCAGGTCGCCGCCGTGCGCGCGCGCCGGATCGAAGTAATCCAGGGCGCGGGTCAGCAGCAGATAGGTGTTGGCGTCGAAGTAGCGGGAGAATTTTTCCCCCTGGTGGCGCAGGTAGGACTCGACCTCGAACTCGACGTCGTAGTTGTAGCGGTAGTCGCCCGTGGGCCCGGGCGCGCGCTGCGCGCGGCCGAACTTCGAGGCCATGACCTCGTCGGACTGGTAGGTAATGTGGCCCACCATGCGCGCCACCGACAGGCCGTTGGACGGCACCACGCCGTGGGCGTGATAGTCCCCCCCGCGGAAATCCGGATCGGTCAGGATGGCGCGGCGGGCGACTTCGTTGAAGGCGATGTTCTGCGCCGACAGGCGCGCCGTGCTGGCGATCACGATGCAGTCGCCCACCCGTTCCGGGCAGGTGATCGCCCAGCTGAGGGCCTGCATGCCGCCCAGGGACCCGCCCATCACGGCGGCGAAGCGCTCGATGCCGAAATGGTCGGCGACGCGCGCCTGGGCATGGACCCAGTCTTCCACCGTGAGCAGCGGGAACGACGCTCCCCAGGGCCGGCCGGTGGCGGGGTCGATCGTGGTCGGACCCGTGGAACCGAAGCACGACCCCAGGTTGTTGACGCCGATGACGAAGAACCGGTCGGTGTCCACGGCCTTGCCGGGGCCGACCATGTTGTCCCACCAGCCGATCTGGTCCGGCCGCTCGGCGTCCATGCCGGCGACGTGGTGCGAGGCGTTCAGCGCGTGGCAGACCAGCACCGCGTTGCTGCGCGCGGCGTTCAACCGGCCGTAGGTTTCCACCGCCAGGGTGTAGGACGGCAGCACCTGGCCGCTGGACAGCGTCAGGGGTTCGGAGAAATGCAGGAATTCCGGGGAGACGAAGCCGACGCTGCCTTCCGGCACGGGTCGCGGATCGATGGGAGATGCGGCCGGCGCGGAGGCGGGCGCGAAAGGAACGGCGGTCGTGGTCATGAGACCTCTTTAGCTGGATTTATGGAGCGCCCGCAAGCGGATCAGGCAAATCGGCGCGAATTCGTGGTTCATTCTAGCACCGCGATCCGCAGCGCGGGCAAGCCCGGTCCGCGGTCCCGCCCTTCCGCGGCCAGGGAGCGGCCAGGCCGGCCTGGCCGCTCCCCGGAATTAAGGCACATCAATGTTTTCCGGATTCCTGCGCGATGAATCTGGACGCGATGATACATTTGCTCACGTTAGCTTTCATTAAGGCATCATTAGATCCGACGGGGGGACACGTCACCATGAAGTTGCTGACCGAGCGGGAACACGACTGCCTGTATTGGGCGGCGCAAGGCAAGACCAGTTGGGAGATCGGGTGCATCCTGGGCATCAGCGAACGGACCGCCAATTTCCACATCGCCAACACCTGCGACAAGCTGGACGTGCGCACGCGCCAGGCCGCCATCACCGCGGCGATGAGCCAGGCGCTGCTGTCCCCGCCCCGTCCGGCCAGCGCAGCGACAGCCAGAAATCATCCACCGGCGCGCGCGCATGGTCGTCGGATCCGGCAATCACCACGGCCTCCAGCCATTCGGTCGCCGTCACCCTGACCTGCGCCTCGACCCGCACCGGGCCTTGCGGCCCCCGGCCCTGGAAGGAAAACCGCCGTTCCGGATCGACGTCCGGGCCGGGCGGCTCGGCCCCGACGTTGCGGTACAGGGCGTCGACCGCCCAGCGGGCCAGGCGCCGTCTGACCGCCGCGTCATCGGCCCAGCCGGGCGGCAGTTCCGCCGCCCCCAGCGCGAACAGCACGCCGCCGGCCCGCGCCGAGCGCATCGTCAGGTTCAGCGTCCGGTCCTCGAACGGCACCGGCCGGGTCTGCGTTTGCGGCGTGTCCGGCAGCACGCCGGCCGCGCCGTCCTGGCCGAAGGCCACCGGCCGCCAGTCGAAGGTCGGCGAACAGGCGGCCAGCAGGACCGCGCACCAACCGACCGCCAGCATCCTGAACATGTCATCCTCCCGCCCGTGTCTCGATCGCGCCCGGCCCGCCCGCGGCGCCCGACGCCCGTCGGCCGCATTGTAGTCCCGCGATCCGCGCCCGCGATCCGGGGCGGGACGGCGATACGGCTAAAATCCCTCTTTATTCAGACCAACCCGGTACCCATTGATCATGAGCCTGGCCTCGGAACGGCGCGCCCACCTGGCGGCGCAACCTGAACTGTTGCGCGCCATCCGGCGCGGGATCGAAAAAGAGGGCCTGCGGGTGGATGCGTCGGGGAACCTGGCCATGACCCCGCACCCGTCCGCCCTGGGATCGGCGCTGACCAATCCCCGCATCACCACCGACTATTCCGAATCCCTGCTGGAGCTCATCACCCGCCCCCTGCCCGACGCCGAGGCGCTGATCGGCGAACTGACCGACATCCACGGCTTCGTCGCCCTGCGCAACCCCGGCGAGCCGATCTGGAACCAGTCCATGCCGGCGCACCTGCCGCCGGAAGCCGACATCCCCGTCGCCTGGTACGGCACGTCCAACACCGGCATGCTCAAGCACGTCTACCGCCAGGGCCTGGCCTGGCGCTACGGCAAGGTCATGCAATGCATCGCCGGGGTGCATTACAACTTCTCGCTGCCCGAGACCGTCTGGGACCGGCTGGCCGACGGCGACACGCCGCAGGACCGGCGCAACACCGGCTACATGGCCCTGATCCGGAATTTCACGCGCCACGCCTGGCTGCTGATGTACCTGTTCGGGGCCTCGCCCGCCGTGTCCCGCAGCTTCCTGCAGCATGCCGGCTTCGAGGCCAGCCTGACGCGGCTCAGCCCGGACACCTATTGCCTGCCCTGGGCCACCAGCCTGCGCATGAGCGACCTGGGCTACAAGAACCCGATCCAGTCCGACCTGCAGCTCTGCTACAACGACCTGGACACCTTCACCGCCCGCATCCACCGCGCCGTCACCACGCCATGGCCCGCCTACGAAGCCATCGGCACCCACCGCGACGGCCGGCGCATCCAGTTGAACACCAACATCCTGCAGATCGAGAACGAATACTATTCCAGCATCCGGCCCAAGCAGACCACGGGCCGCTGCGAACGGCCCAACACCGTGCTGCGCCAGCGCGGCATCCAGTACATCGAGGTCCGCTGCATGGACATCGATCCATGGGCGCCCGCCGGCATCACGGCCGAGACCAGCCGGTTCCTGGACGCCTTCCTGCTGTATTGCGCGGTCGAGGAAAGCCCGCTGTTCCCTCCCCCCGGCTTCTGCCAGGAGAGCCAGGACAATTTCGCCCTGGTCTCCCGCGAAGGCCGCCGCCCCGGCCTGCTGCTGCGGCGCGACGGCTGCGCCACCGGCCTGCGCGACTGGGCCGAGGAGGCCCTGGACCGCATCGCCCCCTATGCCCGACTGCTGGACGAGCATTCCGGCGACGGCGGCCACGCCGCCGCCCTGGACCGGCAGCGCGCCAAGGCCCGCGATCCGGACGACACCCCCTCGGCCCGCCTGCTGGCCGCCCTGCGCGACGGCGGCCATGAATTCCACGACTGGACCCTGGCCCAGAGCCAGGCCCACTGGGACGCCCTGCGCGCGCGCGGCCTGCCGGCCGACGTCCTGGCGGACTACGACGCGGCGGCCCGGGAATCCATCGCCGGGCAGGCCGCCATCGAGGCCGCCGACACGATTTCCTTCGAGGACTACGTGACGCGCTTCCACGCGGCGCTGGGACCGGCGCCGGCGCGCTGAAGCGGCCGGGGTCGGCCCGTCCGGATCGGACTGCGTCGAAGCCAGGAGGCCGAACGCAATGAACGTCGTGTCGGTGTCCTGGGACGGGCTGCCCGGTGCGGCTTCACCACCCTGCATGCGGCCTGGCGTAGGCCGGGTTGGCGAACGGTTTACCGCAAGACATATTCCGCATCCAGGCCCAGCCGCTGACCGACCGCGAGATCGCCGATATCCTGCGCGCCACGGCGGCCGCGCCCGCCACGCTGGGCCAACATGACGCGCTGGACCAGGACTTCCGGATTTCCATCGCAGGGGTGCAAGAAAAAACCGCCCTGACCCTGCACGACGGACAATGGTGCAAACCCATCGGTTCGACACCCACCACGCATATCTTCAAATTACCCCTGGGGCTGATCGGGGGACGCCAGGCCGACATGCGCACCTCCATCGAAAACGAGTGGCTCTGCACCCGCATCCTCAGGGATTTCGGCCTGCCGGCGCCAAGTACGAAGCGGATGGAGGCCCCGGCTGGATCGATATCGCCCGCATCCTGCAACAATCCGAATCCAGACAGCAGGACTTGCGCACCTTGCTGCTGTCGCAACTTCTATTCTGGTTGATGGCCGCCACCGATGGCCATGCCAAGAATTTCTCGATTTTCCTGCTGCCTGGCGGCCGTTACCGCCTGACGCCGCTCTACGATGTGCTATCCGCATGGCCCGTCACCGGCACAGGACCGGGCAGACTGGACCGCCACAAATCGAGGCTGTCCATGGCGAGCGGGGGGGCGCACGCTCATTACCGCTGGCGAGATATCCAGCGGCGTCATTTCAACCACACGGCGCACTTGTGCGGCTGGGGCACCGACATGGAGGATCTGATCACGGAAGTGCTGGATCGCCTGCCATCGGCGCTCGCTCAAGCTCAGGCGGACCTGCCCGAAGGATTCCCTGGGCAGGTTTTCGAATCGATCGCGGCGGGGATGACCGACAGCGCGCAAAGACTGGGCCGGATGCCGAGAGATTGACCGGCCCAAATGAAAAATGCCCAGCCGTGGCTGAGCATCATGCAGGTGGCGCGCCCGACAGGAATCGAACCTGTATCAGAAGCTTCGGAAACTCCTATTCTATCCATTGAACTACAGGCGCGGCATGGGGACGCCATTGTAGCGTGTTTGCGCCGCCCCCGCTGGCATGACCGCGCCCGCATCATGCAGCGGCACAGGCCAGTCGCTATAATCTTCGGTTGAAGCCTGTAACACGAACGATTACCAGGATCCCATCATGAGTCTCCCCGAACACGCCCACGGACACGAAAGCGCCATCAAGACCCCGCGTCAGTTGCTGATCACGGTCATCCTGGCCTTCCTGATCCCGATCGCGGTCATCATCCTGCTGGTCAACCTGGTCGGCGCGTCCATCCGCACGGGCGCCGGTTCCGACAGCCAGTCGGAAGAAGCCATCGCCCGGCGCATCCAGCCCGTGGCGGGCTTCAAGCTGGTCGACGCCGATGCGCCCAAGGTCTTCAAGACCGGCGAGCAGGTCTTCCAGTCCACCTGTTCGGCCTGCCACGGCACGGGCGTGGCGGGAGCGCCGAAGTTCGGCGACAAGGACGCCTGGGCCAAGTACATCAAGCAGGGCTACGAGGACCTGGTCAAGAACGCCATCCACGGCATCGGCGCCATGCCCCCGAAGGGCGGCAACGCCTCGCTGGACGACTTCGAGGTCGCGCGCGCCGTGGTCTACATGACCAATCATTCGGGCGCCAGCTTCGACGAGCCCAAGGAACCGGCCGCCGGCGACGCCGTCAAGCCCGAAGCGGCCGCCGCGCCGGCCGCCCCGGCCGAAGCCCCCAAGGCCGCCGAAGCCAAGCCCGCCGCCGCCCCGGCCGCCGCGCCCCAGGCCGAGGCCAAGCCCGCCGCCCAGGCCGACGCCGGCAACACCGTCGGCAAGAAGCTCTACGAGTCCGTCTGCATCACCTGCCACTCCATCGGCCTGGCCGGGGCGCCCAAGTTCGGCGACAAGGCCTCCTGGGAACCCTTCGTCAAGACGGGCCTGGACACCATGCTGAAGAACGCCATCTCCGGCGTGGGCGCCATGCCCCCGCGCGGCGGTTCGCAAGCCTCCGACGACGAGCTCAAGGCCGCCATCCAGTACATGGTGGACGCCGCGAAGTAAGCCCCGACACCGGCCGCGCCCGGCGCGGCCACGCTGCACGAGACCCCGGCCCCGCGCCGGGGTTTTTCGTGCGTGGTCGCGACGGATCACGAGCGGGAATCACCCACCTATTTTCAAACGATTGTTTGATTTAGAATGGAGCACCACCCGGCGGGCCAGCCGGGGTTCGTCCGCCCGGCCGGTCCGGGCGGCCTCATGCCCACGCGGAGACAAATCCTCATGCCCCACCCCATCGTCACGGCGCTGCACCAGTCCATGACGCTGCCCGTCATGGCGGCGCCCATGTTCATCGTCTCGAACCCGGAACTGGTGATCGCCCAGTGCGCCAGCGGCATCATCGGCTCGATGCCGGCCCTCAACGCCCGCCCCCAGGAAAAACTGGGCGAATGGCTGACGCAGATCGAAACCAGCCTGGCGGCCATGCGCGCAGCCGATCCCGACCGGCCGATCCCGCCCTACGCCATCAACCACATCATCCACCAGTCCAACGACCGGCTGCAGCACGACCTGGAAGTCTGCGCCGAGCACCGCGTGCCGCTGATCATCACCAGCCTGCGCGCGCCCAACCAGGTGGTGGACGCGGTCCACGGCTGGGGCGGCAAGGTCTTCCACGACGTGACCACGCTGCGCCACGCGCAGAAGGCGCTGGAAGCGGGCGTCGATGGCCTGATCCTGGTGTGCGCGGGGGCCGGCGGCCACGCGGGCACGCTGTCGCCCTTCGCCCTGCTGGGTGAAGTCCGGCGCATCTTCGACGGCCCGGTCTGCCTGTCGGGCGCCATCAGCCGGGGGCAGGACGTGCTGGCCGCGCGCGCCATGGGCGCCGATTTCGCCTACGTCGGCACGCGCTTCATCGCCAGCACCGAAGCCAACGCCCAGCCCGAATACAAGCGGATGATCGTCGACACGGCCGCCGCCGACATCGTCTACACCCCGTATTTCACCGGCATCCCGGGCAACTACCTGAAGCCCTGCGTGCGCAACATCGGCCTGGATCCCGACAACCTGCCGGCCGCCCAGGGGACGAATTTCGGCAGCGACAGCAAGAAGGCCTGGCGCGACATCTGGGGCGCCGGCCAGGGCGTGGGCAACATCGACGCCGTGCTGCCCACCGCCGACATCGTGGCCCGCCTGCGCGACGAATACCGCGAGGCCGCCCAGGCGCTGCGCGACGGCTTCGTCGAGGAGGTCCGGGCATGATCCGCGCCGAACGCCAGGGGGCCGTCCTGGAAATCCTCATCGACCGGCCGGAACGGCGCAACGCCCTGACCGACGCCATGTACCGCGACATCGAGCGCGCCCTGCGCGAAGCCGACGCGGACCCCGCCTGCGCGGCCGTGATCCTGCACGGCGAGGGCGGGCACTTCACCGCCGGGAACGACCTGGCGGAATTCCAGATGCCGCAGGACAGCCGCGACGTGGGCTCGATCGCCTTCCTGCACACCCTGGCGTCGGTGGACGTGCCGGTGATCGCGGCCGTGCAAGGCCAGGCGGTGGGCGTGGGCGTCACGCTGCTGCTGCACTGCGATTTCGTCTACGCCGCCGCCGACGCGGTGTTCCGCCTGCCCTTCGTGTCCCTGGGCCTGTGCCCGGAGGGCGCCTCCAGCCTGCTGCTGCCCCGCATCGCGGGCGAGCGCCGGGCCGCCCGGTGGCTGCTGGGCGCCGAACCCTTCGGGGCGGAGGACGCCCTGGCCGGCCAGCTGCTGACCGCCCTGACGGACGATCCGCTCGCCTCGGCGCGCGCCTGCGCCCAGTCGCTGGCCGCCCAGCCGGCCCCGGCCGTGCGCGCCAGCAAGCGCCTGCTGCGCGAACCCGGCCGCGCCGAAGTCCATCGCGTCCTGGACGCCGAGGCCGCCGTGTTCTTCGACCGATTGAAGTCCCCCGAGGCCCAGGCGGCCTTCCAGCAATTCTTCGCCCGCGGCAAGAAATAAAACGGCGGACGTCGATCCGCCCCGTTCCAGCGCCGGCCCTCAGCCGCCACGGGACGGGGCGCCCGCCCCGCCTGTTGTTTTTCAGCCAGGATTTTCTAGAGTTTCATTTGATTAGGGTTTTCCCCTATCTTTATCCTAGGGTTTACCCTATACTGACCCTGTTGAAATCTGAAGCTTCTGAAACAGGAGTCAGTCATGTACGCCACGCAAACCCCGAATCTGCTGTCCGACGCCCTCGAACGCGCCTACAGCCGCTCCCTCCTCGATGCCACGCATCAGCCCCTGCAGCTGGGCAAGGCCGCCCGCAAGGCGGGCCGTGCGCTCGGCCGCGCCGCCGCCGCCACCGGCCGCTTCATCGCCAGCGTCATCAACGCCCAGGCCGAAGCCCGCGCGCGCGACATGCGCTACAGCCGCACTCCCTGGTAATCAGCGTTTCAGCAGGGCCTTGAGCCGGTCCAGCGTCCGGTCCGGGTCGGTATCGCCGACCGGGCGGGGCGCTTCCGCCCGCAGGCCCATTTCCGCGATGAAGCGCGAGGGCTCGCAGATCGTGTCCTCGCGCCCGCGCCGCCGCTTGCGGCACCAGCTGATCCGCAGCGTGCGCTGCGCACGCGTGATGCCCACGTACATCAGGCGCCGCTCTTCCTCGATGCGGCGCGCCCGCGCCGCGACGGCGGCCTCGCTCACATCCCCCTCGTCGTCGCCGCCCCGGTGCGGCAGCAGGCCTTCCTCGACCCCGATCAGGTAGACGTGGGGGTATTCCAGCCCCTTGGACGCGTGCAGGGTGGACAGCTTGACCGCGTCGGGCTCCTCGTCGTCGGCGCGTTCCAGCATGGTGACCAGGGCGACGTGCTGGACCAGTTCCAGCAGGGTCATGTCGTCCTCGTCCGCCTTGCGCTTGAGCCAGTCCAGCAATTCCAGCACATTGGCCCAGCGGGACTGGGCCTGGCGTTCGTCCAGCGTGTCGTACAGGTGGCGTTCGTAGTTCATCGCCGCCAGCAGATCGTCCAGCACCCGCCCGGCATCGTCGCCGCGCAGGCCGTCGATGCCCACCGACGCGCCCGCCAGGCCGGGCGGTACCCCGGGCCGGGCCGCCTGCAAGGCTGCCGAGGGACGAGGCGCCGAGGCCTGGACCGGAAGATCCGGATCGAAAGCCGGCGGATCCGCGTCGAACGCCGGCGGGTCCGGATCGAAGGCCAGCAGATCGCCCTGGACGTCCGCGCCCGGCGGGGGCGGCACCGCGCCGCCGCGCCGCGCCGCGCGCGCCCGGAAATGGTCCACCAGCCGGACGAACTGCTGCACGGCCTCGCGCTGCCGGCCGGCCGGCAGGATGGCCTCGGACACGTCGGCCGCCACCGCGTACAGCGACACGCCGCGCCGGGCGGCCTCCGCCCCCAGGGCCTGCAGGGTGCCCTGGCCGATGCCGCGCCGGGGCGTGGTCGCCGCGCGGATGAAGGCCGGGTCCTCGTCCTCGTTGGCGATCAGCCGCAGCCAGGCCAGCACGTCGCGGATTTCGGCCTTGTCGAAGAAGCTCTGCCCGCCCGAGATCGTGTAGGGGATCCGCAGCGTGCGCAGGGCCTGTTCCATGACGCGGGCCTGGTGATTGCCCCGGTACAGCACGGCGAAATCCTTCCATTGGGCCTGGCGCTCGAAGCGCGCCGCCGACAGGCGCATGGCGATGGACTCGGCCTCGGCCAGGTCGGAATCCATGGGCGTGACCACGATGGGCTCGCCCACGCCCAGTTCCGACCACAGGGTCTTGTCGAAGGTCTTCGGATTGTGGCTGATCACCCGGTTGGCCGCTTCCAGGATGCATTGGACTGAGCGGTAGTTCTGCTCCAGCTTGATGAGCCGCAGCGACGGGTAGTCGCGCCCCAGCTGGGCCAGGTTTTCCACCGTGGCGCCGCGCCAGGCGTAGATCGCCTGATCGTCGTCGCCCACCGCCGTGAACATGGCCCGGTCTCCGCACAGCATGCGCACCAGCTGGTACTGGCAGACGTTGGTATCCTGGTATTCGTCCACCAGCAGGTACTGGACCCGCGCCTGCCAGCGCGCGCGCAAGGCCTCGTCGGCCGCCAGCATCCGCGCGGGCAGGCGGATCAGGTCGTCGAAATCCACCGACTGGTAGGCCCGCAGGGTCGCCTCGTAGCTGCGGTAGACGCGCACCGCCTCGGCCTCGTCGGGGCCTTGCGCGATCCGCGACGCGCCGTCCGGGTCCAGCAGGGCGTTCTTCCACAGGGAGATCGTCTGCTGCACCGCCCGCAGGCGGGCGCGGTCGGTCGTGGCCAGCAGTTCCTGGACGATGCCCTGGGCGTCGGTCGCGTCCAGGATCGAAAAACCGCGCTTCAATCCCGCGCCGGCGTATTCCTCGCGCAGGAAGCGCAACCCCAGGGAATGGAAGGTGCCCACCGTCAGGCCGCGCAGCAGCCGAGGATCCACCAGCGCGCGGACCCGCTCGTTCATCTCGCGCGCCGCCTTGTTGGTGAAGGTCAGCGCCACCACGTGGCGGGCCTGGTAGCCGCATTCGCGCAACAGATAGGCCATTTTCTGGGTGATGACGCGGGTCTTGCCGCTGCCCGCGCCGGCCAGCACCAGGCACGGGCCGTCCAGGTAGAGCACGGCCTCGCGCTGGCGGGCGTTCAGGCCCTGCGGCAGGGTCGATCCCGGGCCCATGGATCAGATCTCCTGGGGATCGATCTCGATCCCCCAGTGCTGGACGGCGCCCCGGGCCAGTTCGTCCAGGCCGGGCAGCAGCGCCCGCAGCAGCCGGTGCAGCGCGCCGCGCCCGTCCGATTCGAACAACAGCTGGGCGCGCTCGATGCGCGCCACGCGCACGATGCGCAGCGGCACGGGATCGTGGATCCGCACGCCGGCGGCTTCCGGCAGCGGCCTCGCCCGCGCGCGCGCGGCCTCCAGGAAGTCCAGCGCGTCGCGCACCCGGGCCGCCTGCGCCGTCAGCAGCGCCTGGCTGGAAAACGGCGGCAGGCCCAGATCCCGGCGCTCTTCCAGGGCACAGGCGGCGAAGCGCGCGTAGTCGTGCCGCAGCAGGGCCTGGTAGACCGACTGTTCGGGATAATCGGTCTGCACGATGACCTGGGCGCCGCCCTGGCGCCGGCCGGCGCGCCCGGCCACCTGCATCAGTTGCGCGAACAGCCGTTCCGGCGCGCGGAAATCCTGGGAAAACAGCATGGCGTCGGCGTTCAGCACGCCCACCAGCCCCAGGCGCGCGAAATCATGCCCCTTGGACACCATCTGCGTGCCGACCAGGATGTCGGCCTCGCCCGCGTGCGCCCGGGCGAACAGGGCCTCGGCGCTGCCCTTGAGGCGGGTGGCGTCGGCGTCGATGCGCAGGACGCGCGCCCCGGGAAAACGTTCGGCCAGGAATTCCTCGACCCGCTGCGTGCCCCGCCCCATGGGCTGGATGTCGGGGTCGCCGCAATCGGGGCAGGCGCGCGGCACCGGCATGGCGTCGCCGCAATGGTGGCATTGCAGCACGTGCCGGCCGCCCAGGCGGTGCAGCACCATGTGCGCCGTGCAGCGCCGGCAGTCGCTGATCCAGGCGCAGGACGGGCAGCGCAGCACCGGCGCATAGCCGCGCCGGTTGATGAACACCAGGCTCTGCCCGCCCCGCGCCAGCCGGTCTTCCAGCGCATCCAGCAGCTGGGGCGTGAAACCCTGTTCCAGCCGGGCGCGGCGCGTGTCCACCAGGCGGATTTCCGGCAAAGGCTGGGCCTGGGCGCGATCCGGCAGCGACAGCAGCCGGTAATCGCCTGCCTGCGCGTGGCGCCAGGTTTCCAGGGACGGGGTGGCCGAGCCCAGCACCACGGGGACACCCAGATCGTGCCCGCGCCACACCGCCAGGTCGCGCGCCGAATAGCGCAGGCCGTCCTGCTGCTTGTAGGACGCGTCGTGTTCCTCGTCGACCACGATCAGGCCCAGGCGCGGCAGCGGGGTGAACAGGGCCAGGCGCGTGCCCAGCAGGATGTCGGCCTGGCCGCGCGAGGCCCGCAGCCAGGCGCGCAGGCGGTCGCCTTCGGACAGGCGGCTGTGGATCACCGCCAGCCGGTCGCCCAGGCGCGCGCGCACGCTCTGCTCCAGTTGCGGGGTCAGGTTGATTTCCGGCACCAGCAGCAGCGCCTGCCGCCCCGCCGCGATCACCCGCCGCGCCAGACGCAGATAGAGTTCGGTCTTGCCGCTGCCCGTCACGCCATGCAGCAGGGCCACGCCGGCGCCGGCCGCCAGCAGGTCATCCAGGCCGGCCAGTGCGCGGACCTGGGCATCGGTCAAGGCCGGGCCATCGTCGTCCCGCGCCGGATCAGGGGCCTGCCGCGCGGCGGCATCCGGGCCGGCCGCATCCGCCGTTTCGGCCGCATCCGCCGCATCCGTCCCTTCGGCCCGCGCGGCCTGGGCGACGTCCTTGCCCTTGCGCGCGCGCGACGCCCCGGGCCGCCGGTCGGCGCGGCACACCGGGCCGCCCGCCGAGCGCGCGCCGGTGTAGGCGGCGGGCTTGCGCAGGGACGGCGGCAGCACCGGCAGCAGCACTTCGCCCAGGGGCCGGTGGTAATAGTGCGCGGCGAATTCCGCCAGGCGCAGCCAGTCGTCCGGCATGGGCGGCAGGTCGTCCAGCACGGCGTCGATCGGCCGGACACGGTCCGCCGCCACGCCGGGCGCGTCGCGCACGGCCCACACCATGCCCACCATGGCCCGGCGGCCAAACATCACCCGCACGCGCACCCCCGGCGCCACGGGCCGGTCATGGGAATAATCGAACAGGCCGGGCAGGGGCACGTCCAGCGCCACGGCCAGGTAGACCGGTGCTTCCGTCCCGGCGGGCGACGCGGATGCCTGGACGGCGTCCGGGACCGGCGCGCCGGAACCGCCCGCATCGCCGGAAGCCGCGTCCGCCGGCCGTTTCACCGGCATGGCCGCTCCGCCGCCGCCTCGCCGCGCCCGGCCTGTGGATAACTTTGTGGAGAATCGCCGCGCAGAGGGGTCAACACCAAGCCGCCCAAATGGTCAAGTCTCTTATGGATTTGTAATAAAGACTGATTTATATATTGAAAACAATGGCTTGCGAGACATAGCGAGAATTCGTCTGCAATGATGCTCGTAAACCCTGATCCCTGATTTTTTTGTGCATAAGCACAAAACCCCGAAGCCCGCATCACCCGGGGCTTTGATCTTCAAACAGGCCGTCCCGCCCCGGTTTCCGGGCGCTGAATGACGCAAAACCCCGGCCACCGGGCGGTCACGGGAAACCCCGCCCGGGCACATCCCCCGGCGGACAGGTCAGGGCCGGCGGATATCACGCCCCATGATACGCGCGGCTGGCGGCGTGGACCTCGTCCACCAGGACGGACACGGCCTCCGGCGGCGTGTGCTGGGAAATCCCATGCCCCAGGTTGAAGACGTGTCCCCCGGCCCCGACCGGGCCGAAATCGGCCAGCACCCGGCGGACTTCGGCGCGGATGGCCGCCTCGCCGCCGAACAGGGTCATGGGGTCCAGGTTGCCCTGCAGGGCGACCCGGTCGCCGACCCGGCGCCGCGCGGCGGCCAGGTTGGCCGTCCAGTCCAGCCCCACGGCGTCGCAGCCCGTGGCGGCGACGTCCTCGATCCACTGTCCCCCGCCCTTGGTGAAGATGATGGCCGGCACGCGCCGGCCCTCGTGTTCGCGGATCAGGCCATCCAGCACCTGGCGGGTATAGGCCAGGGAAAATTGCTGGAACAGGCCGTCGGCCAGCACGCCGCCCCAGCTGTCGAACACCATCACGGCCTGGGCGCCCGCCCGGATCTGGGCGTTCAGGTAGGTCTGCACGGCCTGGGCGTTGACCGACAGGATGCGGTGCAGCAGGTCGGGCCGGCTGTACAGCAGCGTCTTGATCTGGCGGTAATCGGCACTGCCCTGGCCTTCGACCATGTAGCAGGCCAGGGTCCAGGGGCTGCCGGAAAACCCGATCAGCGGCACCGCGCCGGCAAGTTCCCGGCGGATCAGCGACACCGCGTCGAACACGTAGCGCAGGCGGTCCAGGTCAGGAACCTGCAATGCCTGGATCGCGGCCTCGTCGCGCAGCGGGCGCTCGAAGCGCGGCCCTTCGCCCGCGACGAATTGCAGCCCCAGCCCCATCGCGTCGGGCACCGTCAGGATGTCGGAAAACAGGATGGCCGCGTCCAGGGCGAAGCGCCGCAGCGGCTGCAGCGTGACCTCGCAGGCGTATTCCGGATTCTGGGCCAGCCCCATGAAGGATCCGGCCCGCGCCCGGGTCTGGTTGTATTCGGGCAGGTAGCGCCCGGCCTGGCGCATCATCCACAACGGGGTGTAGGCCACGGGCTGGCGCAGCAGCGCGCGCAGGAAGGTGTCGTTTTTCAGTTCAGGCACTGCGTATCCTAGGAGAACGGCACGGGATCCGATGTGCGGGCGTCCGCCACGGATCCGGGAAATCGTCCGTGTGGGGACGTTGCCGGGATTTTACCCGGCCTGGGGAATCGGGGCCGGAAATGGCCGCGCCCCTTCCCGAGCCGGCGCCGGTTTCCCGCCGGCGCATCCTGGATCCGGGAAAACCACACTTGATAATTATCATTCTCATTTAGATCGCCACCCCCGTAAGGTACGCCCGAAAGCCGCCCCGGACCCACCGGCGCGCGGCGCCTTTCGTCTCCTTTCCGTGGCCATCATCATGTTCTTCGAGGAAACCGCGCCCGTGCCGCAAGCCGCCGGGCCGATCGCCCTGACCGCGCTCGCCGCCGCCCTGTGCCTGGCGGCCAGCGTCCCCGCCCCCGCTTTCGCGCAGGCCACCCCCGCCGAAAGCGCGCAAACCGCCCCCTCCCCCCCCCAAGGCACGGCCGAAACCGCGGACAAGGCGGCCAAGGACGACACCGTCGTCAAGGCGCTCGCGCCGGTCCGCGTCCGGGGCATCCGGGACCCGGACGTCCAGGGGCATGAAAACGTGTTCCGCAAGAACGTCACCAACCTCTACGTCGACCGCAAGGAACTGGACCGCTACCAGACCACCAACCCCGCCGACGTGTTCAAGGGCATGAACGGCGTCTACAGCATGGATGCGCGCAACGGCTCGTCGATCACCCCGAACATCCGCGGGCTGTCGGGCGAAGGCCGGGTGCCGCTGACGGTGGACGGCACCGAGCAGTCCGTCAACGTCTGGCTGCAGGTCTACGGCGCCGGCAACCGCAACTACGTGGACCCCGCCCTGTTCCGCAGCATCGAGGTGGAAAAGGGCCCGTCGCTCTCCCGGGGCATCAAGAGCGGCATCGGCGGCGCGGTGAACGTGCGCACCATCAACCCGTCCGACATCATCCCCGACGGCGACAGCCTGGGCCTCGAAGTCAAGCTGGAGACCTCCGGCAACACCATCGCGCCCGCCGTCGACGCCAACAGCTATTTCGGCAAGGACTACCGCACGATTCCAGGCGCGACGCTGGGTTCGGACTACGCGGTCAACATCCCCCAGCCCGTCCCGCGCGACCGCGCCGCCGGGGACGCCATGAATTTCCAGGACAAGAGCTTCATGTTCGCCATCGCGGGGCGCAACGACCACACCGACGCCCTGCTGGCCTACAGCTACCGCAAGCGGGGCAATTATTTCGCCGGCAAGAACGGCGCCGACGCCTACACCAACAACGACGCCTACGCCAAGGACACCTCGGCCTACTTTCCCAACCTGACCAAGCTCTACCACCCGGGCAACGAGGTGCTGAGCACGGCCAGCAAGACCGAAACCCTGCTGCTCAAGAACCGCTGGTACCTGCCGCACGACCAGCAGATCGGCCTGAGCTTCATGCGCACCGACCTGGATTTCGCGGAAACCTCCACCGGACAGTCGATCATGCTGATGGGCATCGCCGAGGAACTGTCCAAACCCTCTGGGCAGGGCCTGCCCGGCCAGCTCGTCGCCGAATACCCCCGTTCCAACATCCGGCTGGACACGTACAAGCTCGACTACGAATGGAAACCGGAAGGTTCGCGCGTGGTCGACCTGGAAGCCCATCTCTGGATGACCAAGACCGACAGCGAACGCCACCAGAGCGGCAGCGCCGCCTACTACATCCCCCGCAGCGGCGCGCTGGACGCCTACCAGATCCTCAAGGCCGACTGGGACGTGTGCCGGGGCAACCCGTTCGCCAACCCGACCCTGCCCAGCGGCGCGGCCAATTTCACCTGCTTCACCAACCCGGCCCTGAACCCCGCCCTGGGGGGCACCGCGCCCGTCGAGCCCGACCACGACGGCCACATCTTCGCCGGCAGCGCGCAGTGGACCAGCCACGACCGCAAGGGCTTCGATTTCAGCAACCGCTTCACCCTGACCGACCGGCTGCGCCTGACCGTCGGCGGCGAACTGCAGCACGAAAAGCTGGACGAGCGCGTCGTCAACCTGGACCTGACCGGCGGCGCCACCGGCCTCGGCGGCGCCGCCCTGGCCGAGTCCACCATCAAGTTCGGCCCGCGTTCCGGCACCCGCCGGGAATGGGCCGCCACCATGAACCTGGAATGGCGGCCCACGGACTGGCTCACCCTGACCGCCGGCACCCGCTACAACGAATATTCGGCCTTCGACGACGGCCTGGCCGAACGGCGTGCGAACCAGGTGGACGGTTCACAGATCACTGGGCAACGGACCGGGATGGCGCTGGAATACGGCCAGTTGATGTCGAATGCGGAAGTGGCTCAATGGAATACATTGAAGAACGCCATCAGTACCGCTGGCGTCACGAGCTACGACTGGGATCAGCTCAATAATCACGGCGTCACGACCCCCGCCATGGCGGCTCAGCAGGCTGCCCAGTCCGCCTACGACGCCTTTATCTCGGACCATGGCGCAACCGATACGGTTGCCAAGCCTCCGATTACCAGTACAGGAGACACGGCCCTGTACTGGAAGAAAACGGTCGTCGTCCCCGTGGTGGACGGCAAAGTCGATGCCTCGCAAAGCCCCTTCGCTGGTGGCGGTATCGATCCTTCCCAGACAGCGACCAACCCTCAAGGCAAGACTGGAGAGTTCCAGGAAATCATTCCGGTCGGCACCTCCACCGTCTACGCCACCCCCGCCGCCGGCCAGCAATGGGCGCCGCCCAAGCGGCAATACGGCCACGCCTGGTCGCCGGTCTTTTCCGCCACGACGCGCGTCACCGACACCATCAGCGTCTATGCCCGCTACGCGCAGATGACGCGATTTCCCAGCATCTTCGAGATCGCCTCCACATCGGTCGGCCTGGGCAACACCTACTACCTGGGCAGCGGTGCCGGCAAGCCGGAACGCAGCACCAACTGGGAAATCGGCTATGCCCAGGACCTGGCCCCGTTTCTGCCGGGCCTGCGCCAGGCGGACGTGCGCCTGAGCTATTTCGACACCACCATCCAGGACTTCATCGACCGCGATGCTTACCTGAACGTGATCCAGTTCGACCGCAAGAAGACCACCGGGATCGAGTTCCAGTCGCGCTTCGACAGCGGCCGGTTCTTCGGCGGCCTGGGCGCCACCTACCGGCTCAAGCAGCAGCTGTGCGACAAGGACTACGCCTACGGTCTGGACCCCTTTTACAACCGCATGCCGGAATGCATGACCGGCGGCTTTCCCGACATGCTGACCGCCACCAGTCTGCAGCCGCGCTATTCCATCAACGCCGAACTGGGCACCCGGCTGCTGCAGAACCGGCTGGAACTGGCGCTGCGCGCGGTCTATCACTCGAAGGCGGAAAACAAGCAACTGGACGACCTGCTGAACACCCCCTACGGCCCATCCATCTGGAAGGAAAACAGCATGCGTCAACTGTACTGGCACCCCGTCATGCTGCTCGACGCCTCGGCCCAATGGCGTGCCAGCAAGAACGTCACGCTGAGCCTGGGCGTCACCAACATCACCGACCGCTATTACCTGGACCCCATGGCCAAGATTCCCGCCCCCGGCCCGGGCCGCACGATCACCGTCGGCATGCGGGCGCAGTTCTAGCGGTCCCGAAGTTCCAGGGTTTCCTGGCTTTCCCTGAAAACCAGGTTTTTCCATCGTTTTCTTCAAGGAGTTGATATGAAACGATCCCTGTCCCGCGCCCTCATCGGCGCTTCCCTGGCCCTGGCCGCTTCCCACGCCCCGGCCGCCACCGTGCTGGGCGGCACGTCCAACAGCGCCAACGTCAACCCGGCGTCCTCGACGCTGTTCGGATCGGGCAACGCCGGCCTGATCTTCAACGGCGGTTCGGCCGCGATCGATCTGGCCGGCGGTCCCATCGCCCAGTCGAACAACGCCATCAGCCGCGGCCCCGACGCCAGCGGCAACTACTACCTGAAAGGCAGCGACATCAACTTCCTGGCCGGCCTGATCCTGGGCGACACCCAGATCGCCCAGGTATGGCGCAACGACGTGGTCTACAACGGCGACACCACCACGATCAACAGCGTGCGCCAGATGATCGTGCCGCCGCTGCCGTTCATGCCCGACTTCGGCGGGCTGGTGATCGGCAAGGTCGACGGTTCGCCGGTCTACTTCGGCGAATGGGCGCCCAAAGGCCCGAACTATTCCGCCCCGGACAACGCCGACCTGAACATGGGCAGCGCCGACCGCACGGTGTGGTATGTGGGTGAGAACCCCACCACGTCCATGCCGACCCTGACCAACGCCCAGTACAACGTCATCGGCATCAACCAGCACAACCCGGAAAACCCCAGCGTCTACCAGGGCGTGCTGACGGCCAACTACGGCAGCGGAGGCGGCTACCTGAACGGCAGCATCGCACGCGGCAGCGACGTCGTGGACTTCGGCACTGACGTGACGCAGATCAAGTCCACTGGCGACTTCACCAACGGATCGTCGATCTCCGGCCAGTTCTACGGCTCGCAAGCCGAGGCCCTGGCGGGGATCTACACCGGCGGCTCGTCCGTGCAGGATCACGTCGCCTTCGGCGGCGCGCGGCAGTAAGCGGGGACGGGACCGGCACGATGACGATCCGCTGGACGCAGCTTCACTTCCTGCCGGCCCTGCTCCTGGCCTGCGCCCTGCTGCCGTCCCCGCCCGCCCGGGCGGACGAGGACGACACCCGCTACCTGCTGGATCAGGCCGGACGCATCGGCCGCCAGCGGGACGGCGGGGCGGGGGCGCTGGCCCCGCATCCCGGGGGCCTGGTCCTCACCATCGAGGGCCGGGCCTATCGGGTCAAACCCACCTTGCAGGACCTGGAACCGGCCCTGTACGTGGCGATCAACCGGGGCCAGTGGGGCGAGGCGCGCGCGCTGGCGGATTCGTACCGCCGGCTGGCGGGCCACAAGCCGCACCTGGTCCTGCTGGCCGACGGCCTGGCGGCGCGAGCCGAGGGCGACTACGGCCGGGCCATCGGCCTGCTGGAAGACGCCCGCGACGACGCCCCCGGCGACGCGCGCACGCAGATGGAACTGGCCCGCGCCTACGCCGAGGACGGCCAGGACCGGGAATCGCGCGCCCTGTTCGAACAGGCCATCGGCAACAGCCTGCCGCCCGACACCCGCCAGCTGCTGCAAAGCTACGTGGACGCCGTGGACCGGCGCGGCGACTGGCAGGGGTCCATCGCCGTGGGCCGGGGCCACAACGACAACATCAACCAGGCCAACGGTTTCGAGCAATGTTCGATGTATTTTCTGACCCTGTGCCTGGCGCGGCTCAAGCTGCCCGATCCGATCGCATCGACCTTCACCAATTACGACCTGGTGCTGAGCAAGCGGATCGCGCTGGCCGGCCATCACAACCTGCTGCTGCGCCCCGTCAGCTACGGCACGTTCTACCAGGAGACCGCCCCGGAAGGGCGCGCGATCGAGGACTACAGCCAGCAGACCCACGTGCTGTACGCCGGCTACCAGTATGCCGACGCGCGGCAGAAATTCAGCCTGCTGCCGTTCATGGAACTGTACGCGCGCGACGGCCACACCAATTACCAGGCCCCCGGCCTGCAGGCCGAATGGAGCCGGGCACTGACGCCAAGTCTGCGCCTGACGGCCCAGGCGAGCGTCAAGCGCTACGCCTACAAGGCACAGGACAGCCGCTATTTCAGCGACTACACGCAAAAGGCCGCCGGGCTGGGGATCGCCTGGATGCCCACGGCGAACACCAGCCTGCAGGCGGGCATCGACTTCACCCGCCGCAAATATCCCATGCCCACGGAAAGCGGCAAGGACCTGGCCGTGCGCGCCGGGGTGTTCCACGCCTTCGGGCAGTCCGGCGCCTTCGTCAACCTGCTGGCCCTCTACCGCGTCAGCCGCAACGACGAGCGCGATTTCTTCCTGGGCGTCCGGCGCCGCGACGAACAGCAGCTCTACATCGCCACCCTGGGATCGACGCGGCTGTCGGTCTGGGGCGTCTACCCCGAACTGCGCTTCAAGCACGTCGTCAACCACAGCAATTCGATCTTCTACGGCTACTCGCAGAACGAGATCTCGCTGCAGTTGCGGAAGAATTTCTGATGGCGCCGCCGGCGCGCCCGAACGCCTGGCGGATGACCCCACAAATAGTATTGATAATTATTCTCATCAAAAATACAATGAACTTTCCTGCCGCCATGCCCCACGGGTCCCGGACCATCATGTCTTCCTCATTCCTGGACAAGGCCTTCGCGAGCTTTCCCGCATTCCGCCACGCCGACCCCGATGGCCTGAACGCTTTGGCGGCCAGCGCCCGGCGCACGGTGCTGTCGGCCCGCCAGCACCTGTTCCACCTGGGCGAGCCGGCCGACCATTTCTACTGGATCGAGACCGGCAGCGTCACCCTGTACCTGCCCAGCTACAACGGCGACGAGCGCGTCTTCCAGGTCCTGGAGGACGGCTGCCTGGTGGCCGCCACCGTGATGTTCTCGGACGACCGGCGCTACCCCGTGTCCGCCCAGGCCAACGCGCGCACCGTGCTGCACCGCCTGGACGGCGCGCCGCTGATCGGCATGGCGCAACGGTCGCCGGAATTCTCCTGCACGCTGCTGCGCATCGTGGCCGGCCAGATGACGCAGGCGATCGGCCGCATCGACCTGCTGACCATCGCCAATTCGATGCAGCGCCTCGTCACCTACCTGGTGAACCTGTCCGTCGAACAGGGCAGCGCCTGGCTGACCCTGCCGGCTCATCATCGCGTGCTGGCGCGGCAACTGAACATGACGCCGGAAAACCTGTCGCGCATGCTGGGCGCCTTCCGCCGCGACGGCCTGATCGGCGGACGCAACCGCGAACTGGTGCTGCTCGACGTGGAGGCCCTGTGCAGGCAGGCCCGGCTGCCGCCGCCCGATCCGAAACGGCGCGCGCCGCCTTCCGCGTCCCCGCAGGACGAGGTTCTGTTCAGCTGCTGCACGCTGCATTAGGGCCTGTTCACACTCATCAAGGGGATCGCGTTGGGCCTGAGCGCTGTCGAGCGCAAGGCGTCCGCCGCAGCAAGACTCAATGTCTTGCGAGGATGGACAACGCAGCGGGCGGCGGCGCCCAGACCCAACCCTTCGGGAAGGCATGAAAAATCCGCCTGCCCTGCGTTGCCCGTCTTGCGCGTATTGACATACGCGCGGCACCAGGCGCCTTGTCCAACCAAATTTTTCATGGCTTCGCGACCCCTTGATTAGTGTGAACAGGCCCTAGACAGGCTGGACAGACACTTGAAGCGCGACATATTGCGCGACATAATAATGTCGTGCTTTGTCGTGCCGTGTCGCTCCAGCACGACATTGCGCGACACAGGCTTTCTCAGGAGCCAGAGAAAATGCCGCGCCCCACCCTGATCGAAGACCTGGAACGGATCGAGTCCATCATTGCGGCTCACCCAGGCGGCATCCGGATTGCCGACATCGAAGCCGAAATGACGCGCCGCCACGGCGACGCACCCAACCGCCGCACCTTGCAACGGCGGCTGCAGAAGCTGATCGACGCGCGGCGCCTGACCACGGAAGGCGCCAGCATTGCCCTGGTCTATCGTCCGATCCCGGGCACCGCTACGCCGGGGAATGACATCGCCTTCACCACCCGGCTGGAACTCGCCGAACCTGAAGTGTATGTACGCATGTCACCCGAAGGGGCCGACGTCCGTGACCGGATCCGGCAGCCGTTGATGCACCGCCGCCACGCCGCCTACCAGTATGACTTTCTGAACGCCTACATCCCCGGCGACACCTTTTATCTGCCCGAATCGCTCCGCCGCCAGCTGCACATCATGGGCCGCACATCCGCGCATGAGCGGCCGGCAGGCACCTACGCCCGAGACATCCTGGCCCGGCTGCTGATCGACCTGTCATGGGCTTCATCGAAACTGGAAGGCAATACCTACAGCCAGCTCGACACCCGGAACCTGATCGAATTCGGCCAGATCGCCCAGGGCAAGGACGCCGACGAAACCCAGATGATCCTGAATCACAAGGCGGCCATCGAAATGCTGGTCGAAAATGCGGACGAAATCGACTTCGATCCCTTCACATTCCTGAACTTGCATGCCGCGCTGTCCGAACACCTGATGCGCGACCCGGAGGCCAGCGGCTGTCTGCGCTGGCGGCCCGTGGGCATCTCGGGCACCGTGTTCCATCCGCTGGCCGTACCGCAAGCGGTCGAGGACTGTTTCACCCTGCTGCTGAACAAAGCCGCCGCCATCCCGGACCCGTTCGAGCAGGCTTTCTTTCTGATGGTGCAATTGCCCTATCTGCAACCCTTCGAGGACGTGAACAAACGCGTCTCGCGCATCGGCGCGAATATCCCGCTGTTCAAGCACAATCTGTGCCCTCTATCCTTCATCGACGTGCCGGAACGCGCCTACATCGAGGGCACGCTGGGGGTCTACGAACTCTGCCGCATCGAACTGCTGCGCGACGTCTTCCTCTGGGCCTACGAGCGCTCGTGCCAACAATACCTGGCCGTCAGCAACACGATGGCCCCCGCCGACCCGTTCAAGATCAAATACCGCATCGCACAGATCCAGGCCGTTCAGGCCATCGTCCAGGGGATGCGCCCCCCCACCGAGGCGGTCATCGAGGAAGTCGCGCGGGATCACGCCGAAGCAGCCGACCTGACGGCCTTCACGGACATGCTCAGGATGACACTGAAGCACCTGAACGAAGGCAGGATCTCCCGGTATCGCCTGCGCCGTGCGGAATACCTCGCGTGGCGGCTGGCGTATCCCCCGTCCTGAAGCCAACAGCGCGCCAGGCGCCTCAACCTGGACCCACGCGCCCCCGTCCTTCAGCAGCCGGACTCCGGTCCCGAGAACGGACTGGGCGCCTTGCCGACGGGTTCGGCGCAGCCCGCGCGGCCGTCGGCGCGCGGGCCGGCCAGCACCGGCCAGGCGTGCCACAGGTAGGCGGCATAGGCCCCCGCCCAGACCGCGCCCGACGCCAGGATCAGCGTGCCGGACCAGGACGCCAGGGCCGGCAGCCCGGCGGCGGCACGCGCCAGGGCGGCGATCCCCAGGGCGCCGGCCGCCGCCAGCAGCCACGGCCGGCGGTCCAGCCACAGCCCCGAATGGATGCGCCCCGCCAGGCTCATGATGGTGAAGACCGACAGGCCCATCGCCCCCGCCGTCAGCAGGTGGCGGCCCGCCGACACGGACCCCAGGTCCAGCAGCCAGGCCAGGCCCATGGCGCCGTAGCCCAGGGCGATGAGCCAGAAACAGGCGTACAGCATCAGCGCCCAGCGCGTGAACAGGGCCCGCCCGACGTGCCAGTCGTTCAGCACGTTGAGCACCGCCGCGCTGGCGGCCAGCGCCGTCCAACCGGCCACGGGACCGCCGCCCAGGCCCGCCTGCGCCGCGCCGCACAGCCCGATGGCGAAGACCGCCAGGTAGCGGCGCGGCGGGCGGGCCAGGTATTCGTCCGACGGCGGCGGCGCGCCCGGACGGCCGGCCTCGATGTAGCCGTTGAGCACGCTCATGGACACCCGGCTGCCCGCCAGCAGGATCAGGACCATCGTCAGGTCGATGGCGCCGTGGATCCAGGCCAGCCCGTCGCCGCCGGCGAACAGCGCGGCGAAGAACCCGGCCTGCGCCAGCAGCAGGCCGCCCAGCGTCCAGGCGAAGCCCAGGTGCGCGCGGCGCGGGTCGCGCCACAGCGCCGGCGCCAGGTATCCCAGCAGCAGCGCCGTGAACAGCAGGTTGGGCGCCGCCGCCAGGACGACGGCCGCGCCCGGCGGCAGCCATTGGCCCAGCGCATAGGCGACGCGGCCCGCCAGCCACAGGGCCGCCAGCCCCGCCAACGGACGGGCGGGAATGGGCGCGGCGCCGGTGAATTCGGGAATCGCCGTCAGCAGGAAACCCGCCGCGGCCGCCAGGCCGAAGCCGAACACCAGTTCATGCGCGTGCCACGACAGCACCCCGCCCGGCGGCGCCCAGCCCGACGGGCCCGCGCCGCCCAGGATCAGCAGCCAGACGCCCAGGAAGCCGACGGCGCCCGCGGCCGTCAGCACGAAGAACGGCCGGAAGCCGCAGCACCACAGCGGATGGGCGGCCCATGCCGCGTCCCGGCCGATCAGGCCTTGGCCGCTCATGCTCCGGCCGCACATTCCCCGGCGGCTCATGCCCCAGCCGTCCATGCCCCGGCGGCTCATGTCCCGGCCTCCGGGGCCGGCGCCAGCCCGAAGCATTCGCGCACCGGCGGCATGCCCATCAGATCGGCCGTGGTCCGGTGGATCCAGGCCTCGTCGCGCGCGCCCCGGGGCCGTTCCACGGCGAATTCGTGCAGCACGCGGCCCGGGCCGCTGGCCATCACGGCGATGCGGTCGGCCAGCCGCACGGCCTCCATCAGGTCGTGGGTGATCATCAGGACCGCGCTGCCGCCGCGTTCCACCTGTTCGCGCAGCACCGCGTAGAGCTCCAGTTTCAAGCCCACGTCCAGCGCGGCGAAAGGCTCGTCGAGCAGCAGCAGTTCGGGCGCCACCGCCAGCGCGCGGCCCAGCGCCACGCGGCTCTGCATGCCGCCGGACAGTTCGTGGGGATACTTGCGCCCGTCCTCGGCGGCCAGGCCCATGCGCGCCGCCCAGTCCAGGGCGCGGCGGCGGCGCGCCGCCGCCGGCACGCGCAGGGCCTTCATCCCCAGGGCGATGTTGTCCACGGCGTTCTTCCAGGGCATCAGCCGGGGCTGCTGGAACACGCAGCCGATCCCCCGGAACGTCGAGCGCACGCGCCCTTCGGACGGTTCGAGCAGGCCGGCGACGACGTGCAGCAGCGTGCTCTTGCCGCAGCCAGAGGGACCGACCAGCGCCAGGGTCTCGCCCGCCCGCAGGTCCAGGTCCACGCCCGACAGCACGGACGTCAGGCCGTAGCGGTGGCCCAGACGGCGGATCGTCAGCGCGGTCATGGCGCCATCCCGCCGCGCGCGGCGCGCACGGGGATGCTCGATCGGAAACGGCCCGTCATGCTCATGATCATGATCATGACGCATCCGCCGCGCGCCAGCGCTCGATGGTCCGCTTGAGCGGTTCCAGCAGCAGGTATTCGATGGCCAGCAGCAGCCCCAGCACCGCCACGATCCAGCCCATCGAGCCGGCCATGTCCAGTTGCGCACGCGACACCGCCAGCGCGGCGCCCGCGCCGTCCGAGGCCGCCAGCAGTTCGGCCATCACCACGACCTTCCAGGAAATCCCCAGGGCCGTGATCCAGGCCGGCAGCAGGTACGACACCACGTGCGGCAGATGCACGTCCAGCAGCGTCGTCCACCAGGGCAGCCGGTAGACCCGCGCCACGTCCGTGAGCTGGCCGTCCAGCGTGCGCGCGCCCTGCATCGCGCCGGCGAAGACGATCGGAAAACAGGCCACGGCCACGGTGAACACCGGCGTGGCGTCGCCCATGCCGAACCACAGCATGGCCAGCACCAGCCAGGCGATCGGCGGCATGCCCAGCAGCAGCGTCACCAGCGGGCGGGACACCAGCGCCGCCGTCAGGGAACGCCCGGCCAGCATGCCGAGCACGCTGCCCGCGAGCACCGCCGCGCCCAGGCCCGTCAGGGTGCGGCGGGCCGAGATCCACAGTTCCGGCGCGGCCAGGCCGGAGGCCAGCAGATCGCCCAGCCGCTGGAACGTCGCCAGCGGCCCGGGCAGGATCAGCGGCCCGTAGTACTGCCCGCCCCATTCCCACAGCGCACAGAACAGCAGCAGGCTGGCCACCGCGCCCCAGCCGCCCCACAGATAAGTCAGGACCGCTCCCGTCCCATCGGCCAGGCGGCGCGGCACGGCGGCCATCCATCCGGCGGACGCATCCGGGCCGGCCGGTGTATCCGGCGCGCTCGGCGCGCGGTCAGGCATAGAAGCCATCGTCCGGCAGCCGCCCGCCCACCAGCGCGGGCTGCCCGTCCAGCAGGCAGTTGAAGAAATAGTCCAGTTCCGGCCGGGCTTCGCGCGCATCCACCACGCGTTCCCGCGCCTGCGCGATCGAATCGGCGACGGCTTCGGGCGTCAGCATGGGGATGTGCCGCGCGACGAGTTCGCCGCATTCCCGGGGATGCGCCAGGCACCAGGCCAGCGAGTCGGCATGGGCCCACCGCACCCGGTCGACCAGGCGCGCATCCGTGCGCAGCGGCCCGACGGCCGCGATCCCGGCCTGCGGGATGCGCGGTTCGCGGCCCAGGATGTCGCCCCAGGCTTGCGACAGGTCCACGCCGCGATACAGCGTGGGCGCCACGACCGACACCGGGAAGGACTCGCTCTTGCGCAGCACCATCGACACGGCGGGTTCCGGCAGCAGGGCGTGATCCGCCCGCCGGGTCAGCAGCAGCTGGATGGCGTCGAAGGGCGTGGGCACGTAGCGCAGCGAGAAATCCCGCTTCGGGTCCAGCCCCAGCCGGGTCGCGAGCAGGCCGAACAGGATGTCGGGCATGTCCGCGCGAAACGGCATGGCGATTTCCTGTCCGCGGAAATCCGCCAGCGTACGGCGCGATTCATCGCGCGTCACCAGCCACAGCATCCCCCAGGTGGATACGTTCAGCAGGCTCAGCGGCACGCCCTGGTTGTACAGATTGGCCGCCACGTTCGACGGCATGGCCATGAAATCCGCGCCGTCGCGCACCGCCCAGGCGCGCAGCTGGTCCGGGTTCTGCCACAGCTGGAAGCGCGTTTCGGGCGCCAGGTCGGCCAGGGCGCCGGAATCCGCCATGTGGACCAGGGGATAGGACACCGTGGCCGGCGGCCCCGACAGGACCAGGGGCCGGCCGAGCGGCGCGGGGGACGCATCGGACATCCCGGCCGCCCGGGCACGCGCCGGCACGGCCGACAGCAACCCCAGCGCGGGCGCCAGGCCCAGCAGGGCGCGGCGCCGGACGCCCTGGGCGGGCAGGCCGCCGGAGGACGGAACAGGAAATGGAGGGGTTCGGAAAGCCATGCGCGACAGCCGGAATGAATCCTGTGGATTGTCGGCAGGAACCCCCATGGATGCAAATGATAATTATCAAGCTTTGGCTCGATTCCAGACGCCGGACGGGCGCCGCATGGGCGAAAGCCCCTTTCAGACATCATGGTTTACCCTTATTTCTGGCCTTTTTGCCGTACCGGCAGAAATTTTCCCCATATACGTGGAAATTTCAGGGATTTTGCCTGAAAGCAGGGTGTTAGCATTCCGGAAATTTCCATACGGAGGGTGTTGTAAACATGGAATTCCTGAATCAAATCGTCAACCAGATCAACGGTCTGGTCTGGGGCCCGCCGATGCTGGTCCTGATCCTGGGGACCGGATTTTTCCTGATGGTGCTCCTGAAGCTGATGCCGCTGCGGCGCATCGGCACCGGTTTCGCGATGATCTGGCGCGGCCGCCACCGGGGCGACGCCGCCACCGGCGAGATCAGCCCGTTCGAGGCGCTGATGACCTGCCTGGCCGCCACCGTCGGCACCGGCAACATCGCCGGGGTGGCCACCGCCATCGCCGTCGGCGGTCCGGGCGCCCTGTTCTGGATGTGGTGCACGGCCCTGGTCGGCATGGCCACCAAATACTGCGAAGTGGTGCTGGCCGTCCATTTCCGTGAAAAGGATGACCGCGGCGAACACGCCGGCGGCCCCATGTACGCCATCAAGAACGGCCTCGGCCGCAAATGGCTGTGGCTGGGCGTGGCGTTCGCGATCTTCGGCGGCTTCGCCGGATTCGGCATCGGCAACATGGTCCAGGTCAACAGCATGGCCCAGGCCCTGGAGTCGTCCTTCTCCATCCCGCTGTGGGTGACCGGCGTGGTCACGATGATCCTGATCGGCCTGGTGATCCTGGGCGGCATCAAGCGCATCGGCGCGGTCGCCGCGTCCCTGGTGCCCTTCATGTGCGTGGCCTACGTGCTGGCCGGCCTGGTCGTGCTGGTCGTCAACGCCGAACGCATCCCCGAATCACTGGACCTGATCTTCACGCACGCCTTCTCGCCCATCGCCGCCACCGGCGGCTTCGCGGGCGCCGCCGTCATGGCCGCCATCCGCTACGGCGTGGCGCGCGGGATCTTCTCCAACGAGGCCGGCCTGGGGTCGGCCGGGATCGCCCAGGCCGCCAGCACCACCGACAACGCGGTGCAATCGGGCCTGATCGGCATGATGGGGACCTTCATCGACACCATCATCATCTGCAGCATCACCGGCCTGGCCATCGTGTGCTCCGGCGTCTGGAGCAGCGGCGCCAGCGGCGCGGCGCTGTCGGCCAGCGCCTTCGAGGTGTCCATGCCGGGCATCGGCGGGGCCGTCCTGACCCTGGCGCTGGTGGTGTTCGCCTTCACCACCATCCTGGGCTGGAGCTACTACGGCGAGAAGTGCTGGGAATTCCTGCTGGGCACCAAATCGACCCTGCCCTACCGCATCGTCTGGGTTGCCGTGATCCCGTTCGGCGCCGTCAGCCAACTGGACTTCGCCTGGCTGCTGGCCGACACGCTGAACGGCCTGATGGCGCTGCCCAACCTGATCTCGCTGATCCTGCTGAGCCCGCTGGTGGTGAAGCTGACGCGGGAATACTTCCAGGCACAGGGCAACCGGCAAGCCTGACCCGCGCGGCCGGCCACATTCTTCGGGCAACCCGGCGCCGCCCGGAGCAGCCGGATCCGCCAGGGCATGGCACCGTTCCCCAGGAGCGATTCCATGCCCTGTTTCATTCAGGGGCCGCCGTGCGCCGATAGGGAGCGGGATCGATGTCGTGCTTGCGCATCAGGGCCCAGAACGCGCGGCGATGTTTCTGGGCCATGCGCGCCGCCAGGGTGATGTTGCCCGCGTGCCGCCCCAGGGCCGCGCGGATGTAGGCGCGTTCGAACCGGGCGACGACCTGACATTTGGCGGCGCGGAAGGATTCCCGCGAGGTGGCCCGCTGCATGGCCACGGCCACCGCGTAGGCTTCCAGTTCGTTGCCGGAACGATCCAGGATGGTGTCGCAGAACGCGCGCTCGGACTCGGTGACCGGGGGTTCCAGGGCATCGGCCCGCACGTCGGGGGGGCGCCGCGGCGCCCCCCCGGCCCCCGACCCCGACAGGCCGGCGCCATAGGCCGGCACGTGTTCGGAAATGCAGACCGGCGCCAAGCGGTTCAGGGCGTGGTCCAACCGGGCGCGCAGTTCTTCCGGACAGAAGGGAGGGCGCACGAAATCGGCCGCCCCCAGCGCCATCAGATCGCGCACCGCCGGGGCCCGCAACCCCACCGCGTAGACCAGCAGCACGGCCGGCGGGCGGCCCGCCAGGGCGGCCAGGGCCGTGCGCCAGTCGCGGATCGAGGATTCGTCCACGTACAGCAGTCCGGCGTCGTAGCGGCCCCGCGCCATGGCCGGATCGGCCAGCGCGTCGGCCGCCGCGCCGTGCGGCTGCTGCGGCGTGTGCAGCACCAGGCGTCCCCCCAGATGCGGGCCGCGCAGGGCGCCCGCCCAGTCTTCCCTGCCCGGCGCCAGAATCGCGCAGTCCAGTCGTTCCCGCATGTCGCCTCTCCGTTTCCGTATGGTGATGACAGGATAGGAAAACGGCGGCCGGGCGGACAGTCGCAAAACTACGGCCGTAGTTTCCACAATCTCACTTGGCTCAGGCGATCAGCTAGAACGCATACGCCCCGCCCGTCAGCGTCCTATCTATAATGGGCAAACTATGACGCGAACACGGCTTGAACGTCAGAAAGGACACGCATGCAACGGCTGAGCGACGACACGCTGCTCTCTCTCCTCCATGATCTAGAATCCGACCGGGTGGAACGCAAGGAGACCTTCAAGGGCGATGTCCCGAAAAAGGCCAGGCAAGCCGTGTGTGCCTTTGCGAATGACCTGCCAGTCCATGACGCGCCCGGCGTTCTGTTCATCGGCGCACGGGACAACGGCACATCCAGCGGCATCGAAATCAGCGATCGGCTTTTACTCGCCCTGTCTGACATGAAAACCGACGGCAACATCCTGCCGCTTCCCGTCCTGTCGGTCGAAAAACGCATACTCGACGACGCCGCGTTCGCGGTCGTCACCGTCCAGCCTTCGGACATGCCTCCCGTCAAATACGACGGTCGGATCTGGATCCGCACAGGTCCACGCCGCGCCATCGCCAACGCCCAGGAAGAGCGGATCCTGACGGAAAAGCGGCGCTACAAGAATCTGCCATTCGATCTGTACCCCGTGCCCTCCGCCAGCCTCAACGACTTGTCGCGCACCATCTTCGAAGCCGAATACCTACCCCAGGCTTTCGCGGACGACATCCTGGAAGCGAACCATCGCAGCTACGAAGAACGGCTGGCCTCCTGCCGAATGATCGTCTCTCCGGACGACCCTACACCGACCGTCCTGGGCTTGCTAGCGATCGGCAAGGCGCCCCAGGACTTCCTGCCTGGTGCAAGCATCCAGTTCCTACGGATCGACGGGGCGAACCTGACCGACCCCGTCATCGACGAAGCCCTGATCGGCGGGGCCCTGGTCGAAATGCTTCGACAGATCGAAGAAAAACTCAGGGCACACAACCGGATTGCCTTTGACGTCCTGTCCGCCCCTACCCACCGGAAAGACTCGCCCTACCCTCAGGCCGCCTTGCAGCAGGTTCTCTACAATGCCGTCCTGCATCGTACCTACGAAGGTACCAACGCGCCCATCCGGATCTACTGGTTCAATGATCGGATCGAGATCCACAGCCCCGGCGGCCCCTACGGTAATGTCACACCCGAGAACTTCGGCCGCCCCGGCATCACTGACTACCGCAATCCCAACATCGCGGACGCGCTGAAAGTCTACGGCTTCATCCAGGCCTTCGGACGCGGCATCGCCATCGCCCGGCAAGAAATGGACAAAAACGGCAATCCGCCCCCGAAATTCGACCTCAGCTCCAGCATGGTCGCCTGCACGCTACCTGGTAAACCGAAGTCATGACACCCGTACTCACGTTCTTCAACAACAAGGGCGGCGTCGGCAAGACTTCGCTGATCTACCACCTGGCCTGGACGTATGCAGGCCAAGGAAAGCGCGTCGTTGCCGTCGACCTTGATCCCCAGGCCAACCTGACGGCCGCGTTTCTGGACGAGGACCGGATCGAAAAAATCTGGAGCCAGCAGACCTCCGGCTCCACCATCTACGAATGCGTCAAGCCTCTTGCGGGTGTGGGCGACATCTCCCGGCCCAAGCTGCAGCGCATCACAACGGGACTCCATCTATTGCCCGGTGATGTCGCGCTCTCCAGTTATGAAGATCTCCTGTCCACCGAATGGCCCAACAGCATGGGCGACCACAATCTATACCGCCCCATGCGTATCCTGAGCGCCTTCTGGCAAGTCATGCAAATGGCCGCCAAAAGCGCCAAGGCGGATCTCATCCTGGTGGACATCGGACCTAATCTGGGCGCCATCAATCGGTCCGTTCTATTAGCGACCGATTACGTCGTCATCCCGCTGGGAGCCGATCTGTTCTCCCTGCAGGGTCTCAGCAACCTTGGCCCCACGCTACGTCAATGGCAAAGCCTGTGGCAAAAACGCCTCGACAACTGGAACACCAGCCGTGAAAAAGCAGAGTACCCGGATTTCGAGCTGCCCGCCGGCAGCATGCGCCCCATCGGGTATCTGTGCCAACAGCACAGTGTTCGCCTGGATCGGCCTGTGCAGGCCTACGATAAATGGGTTCAGCGCATCCCCGCCATCTACCGCGAGGCGGTTCTTTCCGAACCCGCCATCCCCGACATGCGCCAGCAAGATGATCCCTATTGCCTGGCCACGATCAAGCATTACCGCAGCCTCATCCCCATGGCTCAGGAACGCCGCAAGCCGATCTTCAAACTGACATCGGCCGATGGCGCCATCGGTAGCCACGCGGGTGCCGTCCGTGATGCCAAGAAGGACTTCCAACAACTGGCCGATCGCATCATGAAACAGATGGATTCGACGACGACCTGAGACGCAACAAGCTACCGCGTCCCCGCCACGTGGCAGCGGTATGCGTGCAGGGGGTCGTCGGGCCGGGCCAGCAACGGCTGCGGCCGGTCGCAGCCGGTCGTGGCCCAGGGGCAGCGGCCGCGAAAGAAACAGCCTTGCGGCAGGACGGCGTTGCCCGGCAGTTCGGCCGGAGCCGACGGCGCGGCCTCCGGCCAGGGGCGGTCCAGGCGCGGCACCGCGTCGAGCAGTTCGCGCGTGTACGGATGGCGCGGGGATTCCAGTACCCGCGCGGCCGGGCCCTGCTCGACCACCTGGCCCAGGTACATCACCGCCACCCGGTCGCACAGGTGGCGCACGACCGAGACGTTGTGCGAAATCAGCACGTAGGTCAGGCCATGCGCGCGGCGCAGTTCCCGCAGCAGGTTGAGGATCTGCGCCTGGACGGAGACATCCAGCGCGGAGGTCGGCTCGTCCAGCACGATCACGTCCGGCTCCGGAGCGAGCGCCCGGGCGATGGCGATCCGCTGGCGCTGCCCGCCGGAAAATTCATGCACGTAGCGGTCGAGCTGTTCGGGCCGCAGGCCCACCCGCAGGGCCAGGGCGTCGGCCCGCGCGCGCAGGGCGGCCTTGCCCAGGCGGACACGTCGGGCCGCGCCTTTGCGGCGCCCGGCGGCGACCAGCGGCTCAACGATCACCCGCCAGGCGGGCAGGCGCGGATCCAGCGAGGACTGCGGATCCTGGAATACGATCTGGACGTCGGCCGGGCGGCCGTCGGCGCGCGGCGGCCGCCGAAGCCCGCCTTCGGTGGGCCGCAGCAGGCCCATCAGCACGGCCGCCAGGGTGCTCTTGCCGCAACCGGATTCGCCGACAATGCCGAAGGCCTCGCCGCGCCGCACCTGTAGGCTGACGCCGTTCAGGGCATGGGCGTGGACCACGGGCCGCCCCCGCCAGTCGCGGGCGAGCGGGAACCGTACATGGACGTCCTGGACTTCCAGCACCGGCGCACCCGCGCCGGACTTCGGACGAGTCCCGGTTCCTGCCGTTCCGGCGGGCGTCGTCATGCTTCCTCTCCCGCCCGCCCGGCCGGCTCCACGGCCAGGGGATGCCAACAGGCCACCCGGCGCTCCGACACGATCCCGAGGCCGATTTCCGGCGCGGACGGAGGGGCCGCGCCCGTGCCCGCGCCGGATTCCCCGTCGGCCAAGGATCGCAGTTCGGGCCGCCGGCGACAGGCCTCGTCGGCGAACGCGCAACGGTCGAAGAACACGCAGCCCTGCGGCGGGCGGCGCATGTCCGGTACCCGGCCCGGAATCGCGGCCAGGTCGGCGCCCGGCGCGGCGCGCTCCGGCAGGCCGTCCAGCAGGCCTCGCGTGTAGGGATGGCGGGGCGCGTCCAGCACCCGGCCGGTCGGCCCCTGCTCGACCACCGTGCCCGCGTACATGACGTACACCCAGTCGCAGAACTGCGACACCACCGCCATGTCGTGGGTGATGAACAGGATCGCGGTTCCCCGCTCGCGCGCCCGGTGGCGCAGCAGCTGCAGCACCTGGCGCTGCACCGTCACGTCCAGCGCCGTGGTGGGCTCGTCGGCGATCAGCAACGCCGGATCGCAGGAAAACGCCATCGCGGCCATCACCCGCTGGCGCATGCCGCCGGACAGCTCGAAGGGGTAGGCGCGCAGCGTGCGGACCGGGTCGGGAATCATCATGTCGCGCAGCAGCGCGCCGGCGCGCTCCAGGGCCTCTCGCCGGCCCAGGCGGTGATGCGCGCGCAGCACGCCCGTCAACTGGTCGCCGATGCGCCGGGTCGGGTTCAATGCGGTCATCGGCTCCTGGAAGATCATCGCCGCGCGGCGGCCGCGCCACTGCCGCATGCGCGCTTCGGACGCGGCCAGCACGTCCTCGCCGCACAGCCGCAGGCCGCCGCCCGTGACCCGGTAGCCGCCCGGCGGCAGCAGCCGCAGCGCCGCCATGGCCGTCACCGACTTGCCCGAGCCCGATTCGCCCACCACGCCGACGATTTCCCCCGGCATGACGCGCAGGCTGACGCCGCCCAGCGCCCGCACCGCCCCGCCGAAGACGGGGAATTCCAGCGACAGGTCGCGGATCTCCAGGACGGGCTCGGGCGCGCTCATGGCGCCCCCTTGGCGCTGCGCGCCGTCCCCCCAAGGGGGAGTTTCGCGCTTGGGGCGGCCCGGCGCGCTCATTTCACCCTCGACTTCGGGTCCAGCAGGTCGCGCACGCCGTCGCCCACCAGGTTGCAGGCCAGCGCCGTCACCAGGATCGCGCAGCCCGGCGTCACGGTGTACCACCACTGGTCCAGCAGGAAATTGCGGCCCGTCGCCACCATGGCGCCCCATTCGGCCGTGGGCTGCTGCGCGCCCAGGCCGATGAAGCCCAGCGCCGCCGCCATCAGGATCGCCCCGCCGATGTCCAGCGTGGCCTGCACCACGATGGGCGAGGCGGCGTTGCGCGCCACGTGCCAGCGCACCACGTGGCGCCGCGTCGCGCCGAAGGTCCAGGCCGCCTGCACGTAGGCCATCTCGCGGATGCCCAGCGTCTGGCCGCGCGCCAGACGTACGTAGAACGGGATCCGGACCAGCGTGATCGCCAGCATGGCGTTGAACAGGCTGGGGCCCAGCGCCGCCGCCAGCGCCATGATCAGCACCAGCGAAGGCACCGACAGCACCACGTCCATGGTCCGCATGACCAGGCCGTCGAAGCGGCCGCCCACGATCCCGGAAAAACAGCCGATCACGGCGCCCACGGCGCTGGCGCAACCGGCGACGAACAGCCCCACTCCGATGGACTGGCGCCCGCCGTACAGCACGCGGCTGAAGATGTCCCGGCCGACCTCGTCGGTGCCGAACCAGTGCGCCGCCGACGGCGCCGCCAGCCGGTGCACCAGGTCGATGCGTTCGGGGTCGTAGGGCGCCACCCAGTCCGCCAGGACCACGGCCAGGACCACCGCCGCGAGGACCGCCAGCCCCAGCAGCATCAGCGGGTTGCGGCGCAACTGGTACAGCAGGTAGCGCATCAGCCGACCTCCCGGATGCGGGGGTCGAGCCGCCGGTACAGCAGGTCCACCAGCAGGTTCAGGATCACATAGGCGAAGGACACCACCACGGCGAAACCCATCACCGCCGGGAAATCCAGCGCCTGGATCGAATCCACCACGTAGGCCCCCATGCCCGGCCAGCCGAACACGGTCTCCGTCAGCACCGCCCCGTACAGCAGGTCGCCCAGGGCCAGGCCCAGCACGGTCACGGAGGGGATCAGCGCGTTGGGCAGGGCGTGGCGGACCACCACGGTCCAGGGGTTCAGGCCGTAGGCCCGGGCGGTGCGGACGTAGTCCTCGCCCAGCTGTTCCAGCATGGACGAGCGCACCTGCCGCGCCACCACGCCCAGGTGCACGAAGCCCAGGGTCAGGGCGGGCAGGATCATGTGTTGCAATGCGCTGCGCCAGACGACCCAGTCGCCCGCCAGCGCCGCGTCGATCAGATACAGCCCCGTGATGCCGGGCGGAGGCGACAGGCCCTGGTCGATGCGCCCGCCGCCCGGCAGCCAGCCGAGCTTGCCGTAGAACACCACGATCAGGCCCAGCCCCAGCCAGAAGGCCGGGGTGGAGATGCCCGTGACGGCCAGCGTGCGGGCGACATGGTCGATGAAGCGGTTGCGGTACACCGCCGACAGCACCCCCAGAGGAATGCCCAGCAGCGTCGCCAGCAGCAGGGCCGACAGGGCCAGTTCCAGGGTGGCGGGAAAAAACGCGGCGATGTCCTGCAGCACCGGCCGGTGCGTGCGAATCGAGGTCCCCAGATCGCCTTGCAGCAGTTGCCCCATATAGCGCAGGTACTGCTGCGGCAGCGGCAGGTCCAGGCCCAGCTGCGCGCGGATGTGGGCGACGATCTCCGGTGTGGCGCGGTCGCCCGCGACCAGGCGGGCCGGGTCGCCGGGCACCAGATGGGAAATGGCGAAAGTGATCAGGGACACCCCGATCACCACCCAGACCAGGCTGGCCAGCCGCCGCCGCACCACGGACAGCCAGGACGCGTTCATGCCGCCCCTCGTGCCATCCGCCGACAGCCGGCCCGGCGGGCCGGTCCAGACTGCGCGCCCATGTCTACTTCGTCATGTCGGCGACGTTGAACACGCGCTCCAGCATGGGATTGAAGACGAAGCCCTTGACGTTCGCCCCCAGCCCGGCCTGGTAATTCTTCTGGTACAGGTAGGCGTAGGCCGCGTCCTTGACGACCTGTTCCTGGACCTGCCTGTAGAGCGCCACGCGCTTGTCCTGGTCGCTGAGCGTGGCGGCCTCGCGCAGCCACTGGTCCACCTGCGGGTTGGAATAGAAGGAACGGTTGCCCGCCAGGCCCTTCTTGTCCGAATCGAACCAGTAGCTGGTGAACATGTAGGGATCGGCGAAGTCCGGGCTCCAGTTGCCGATGGAAATGTCGAAATTGCCCTGGCCCAGGTTTTCACGCAGCGTGGCGTTGGCCAGTTTTTCAAGTTTGACCGGCACGCCGACGGCGGTCAGGTTGGCCTGCACCGTCAGGGCGATGGGCTCCCAGGCCGGATCCTGGGTGGAATAGCGCAGCAGCAGCGGCGATTTCACGCCGCCGGCCTTTTCCACCAGCGCCTTGGCCGCCGCGGCATCCTGCTTCGGCTGGGGCAGCGCGGCGTCGTAGCCCCACATGCCCTCGGGGATCGGACCGCGCATCTGCTTGGCCTGCCCCATCATGATGCCGTCCACGATGCCCTGGTAGTCCAGCGCATCCACCACGGCACGGCGCAGATCCACGTTCCGCAGCGGCCCCTTGGCGTTGTTCAGATACAGATAGGTCACCCGCAGCGACGGGAATTCCGCCACGCGCACGGCCTTGTCCTTTTTCAGGGCCTGCAGCTGGTCCACCGGCAGTTCCTCGGCCACGTCCAGGTCGCCCTTCTGCAGCTGCAGGCGGCGCGCGGACGATTCCGGCACGATCTTCACCACGAACTTGTCCAGCGCGGGCTTCTTGGAGCCCGCGTAATGCGGGTTGCGTTCCAGCAGCAGCGACTGGCCCTTCTGCCAGGACACCAGTTGGTAAGGGCCGGAGCCCGCCGTGTGGCCCGACAGCCAGGCGTCGGCGTCGTCACGTTGCATGGCCTTGGGATTGACGATGGAGGCGCCATTGTTCGCCAGCGTGTAGAGGAACGGCGCGAAGGGCTTTTGCAGCGTGAAGCGCACGGTCTGCACGTCCAGGGCGTCGATCTTCATGTCGGCGGGGAAGGCTTCGGACGGCCCCTGTTTCTTGGCCAGCAGGCGCTCGAAGGACTGCTTCACCGCCTGGGCGTCCACGGGCGTGCCGTCGGAGAATTTCTGGCCGTCATGCAGCTTGAACGTCCAGACCAGATTGTCCGGCGAAGCCGACCAGCTGGCCGCCAGATCGCCCTCGACCTCGGTGGAGCCATGGCCGTCGACCTGCTTGTAGCGCATCAGGCGCTGGTAGGCCGGGTAGGTGACCGTCCAGTCGTTGTTGTCGATCGTGATGGCCGGGTCCAGGGTCTGGGGGTCGGCCGGCTTGCCGATCACCAGCGTATCGGCCGGCGTCGCCGCGAGCGCGCCGCCCGCCAGGACACAGGCCCCCGCGCCCACCACCGCCGCCATCAGGGCGCGGCGGATTCCCGTTCGAATCGTGGATTGCATATCGCCTCCGTGGTCTTATTCAGTCCGGGACGACCCGGACCATGTCGCTTTCCGGCAGTAGCGCATATTCCTGCGCGTCGGGCAATTCGTAATGCCACCACTCCGTCGGGATCGAACGGAACCCGGCCTGCAGCATGATGCCCAGCAGCATGTGCCGGTTGCGCTGCACGGCGGGCGACAGGTCGTCGCGGTCGTGGTGCGACTGGTCGCGCATGTCGTCGAAACCGGTGCCCATGTCCAGCGGCGCGCCGCCGGCGTCCGTCAGGGTGACGTCCACCGCCACGCCGCGCGTGTGGTTCGATCCCTGGGCCGCGTCGGCCACGTAGCGCGGATCGGGCAGCATCCGCCAGAACACCGCCTGGGCCGCCGCCGGGCGGTAGGCGTCGTAGACGATCAGGCCGAAGCCCGCCCGCCGCGCCGCGCGCACGGCCCGTTCCAGGCAGCGCGCCGCCTGCGGCCGCAGGGCGCAGCGGGCGCCGGGCGCATAGACCGGACGGCCGGTCAGGTTGCCTGACGTGGCATAGACGAGCGCAATGCGCAGGCCGTCGGTTGCGGGGACTTCGATCAGGTCCGGCATGCGTGCGCAGCGCTGTTCTGTGGTCAGGGAAGGGATGATGCAAGCACTACGCAGGAACAGGATCTTTAGGCCGTGTCCGCGGCGGGCCGGCATGTTCCCGGGCGCCTTGATAGATACCGCGGCTACCTGAAGTAATGGCGGCGCGGCCTTCGGGCGTCAGCAGCAGCTCCTTGACGACAACGGCCGAGCCCGGCCGGGAGATCGTACGGCTGCCTTCAATCAACTTTCGAGGGCTCGCGGTCTTGGTGGAAACAGCGGTCATGCTCAATACCTCTGGGTCACGAAATCACTGACAGCGTCGCACGTGATCATCAACATCTGCTGGATATCCGGCCCCTCGAAGATATCCCGTTCACTTGAATCCAAGTAAATCACACCCAGGACATGGCGTCCAGTCACGTCAGCGCACCTGGCCGCGATGGAAAATCATACTGTCCCGGGACGAGAAGAAAACAAGGGATGGATGTTTCTATCTCATGCGAAAACAGATATCCGTGCCCTGTTTCCACTGTTTACCTCGCCATGCGATCAAAGAGCATATCCTGCACCAGTCAGTCACGGACTCCAGACCAGATGCCCGACCTCTACGACGACGAAGCTTTCGAAGCCTTTTGCACGATCAAAAAACGCAGGCTGGCCGCCATCGCCCGCTGCACGAGAGGAGAGGCCGAGCCTGGCGATGTGAAATCCATCGCATGGGAAATGGCCGGCCTAATACAGTCACAAGGCGACATCGAGATCGATTTTCTGAATCCTGATTGCCAGGACCGGATAATCGCCTACACCTACCAAAAGCTGGTCGCCTACGCAGAAAAGACCGTACGCTACGCCATCCGACTGGATCATGGACCACCGGGGGCGGACGACACTGCCCCCACCCTGATGGAACGCCTGCGAGATCCCGGATCACCGGATCCGGTGGAACAGCTCATCGCATGGGAGGAATATCAGGAGCCGCCCACCGTGGATCCGCATCGGTCATGCGCCTGCGCCTATGTACTTCTACTGCGGCACTTCAACGGACGGATGCCAGCCGTCGCCCATTTTCTGCGGATTTCCGTCTCCCACACCTACCGATGCTGCGCCCGCGCCCGGCAGACCGAAGTCCAGCAGATTCCCATTTCCATGCATGTCCAGGATGCGGCCTTTCAACCGCGCCCCTGGCGTTCATTCAAGCTATGCCGAGTGCCCAGGCAACTGGCGCTGGATTTCGGGGAAGGCCTGTTCGACAAAGACAGCTTTCAATCTTCCACCAGATCCAGCCCCTGCTGACCGTCCTCGTTGAAGGCACAGACATCGAACCCTTCCGCCAATGCAATGGCACGGGTCCGGCACCGGCCCACAGCCCTCAAGCGATCACAATACTTGAGCAGCGTGGAGGCATCTTCTGTCAGGATGAAGGGGATCTTTTCGTGGCAGGCCTGAGCGATCAATTTCACATCGTCCCGTGCCACCCGCCGCGATACGCCGGCTTCATGCGGACTGAGATCGCTCCATAAGGCACCCGCCACCTGGCCATGCGGCACATTGAACGGAATAGGCCGGAAATTCCTGAGAGGAAGATCCGTGATCGACTGCTTCACGCCGAACTCCGCCGCCACGATGGCCGAAAAATACATGGGAATCTGCTGCCCCAGCAGAAACTGGTAATACTCGACCGCCACACGATGATTCGGCCGATGTCCATCGACCAGGGAAATCAGGAAACTGGTGTCGAGCAAGACCGATGTCGTCATGCCCCACCATTTCTCAGGTCTTCCAGCCAGGCCGTGGCATCGGAAACGCCCGACCAGGCGGCCGTCCCGCGCCGTACCATCTCGTCGAACTCCGCCTCTTCATAAACAGGCTGGTGCGACTCGAACGAGAGCAGCCTGGGATTACGGATCATGCCGGTCAGCAGATTTTCCTCCGCCGCGATATGAAGCAACGCAGGGCGATACAAGCGATTCAGTTCCTCCCGGGCCAGCAGATCCTGGGTTGCCGAAATCTTCAGCACCGTGCCATCGTCCATTTCCAGGTGGACGTTGACCCTGACCTTGCCCCCCCAGTCCACGATTCGACCATGGACATATTTCTCGATGGCCACCCACGGATCCTCGACCTTGCGGAAGCTCGTCTCATGGCTGATGAGCCAGTTCAGGCGTTCATCGAGATCGGCCACACGATACACGCGATGGGGATTCTGCCGCGAAGACGACTGCCAGCGTTCGATCACGGCAGCCCGTTTGGGATCGATCCGGCTCAATGCATCCTGCGTTTCGAGCCGGGTCAGATCCGCCCATAACGTGGTTGCCGCCATCAGCCCGGTCGCCACCAGGGCCAACGAACCGTCTTCCATTGAAACCAGGACCTCGGCCGGATCGATATCCCTGGAGGCTCCCCTCAAGAACTCGGTCACGTCCTTCTGAAATTCCCCGAGCAGGCTCAAAGGCACGTGCTTGAGCCCGACCTCTGCATCATTGATGCGGTCGCTCACGGCGAAACGAAGGGCATTGAGCGGTTCCATGCCCTCATTCTAGGCCCAAGCACGTCCGTCGTCAGTACAGCGGCGGGACAGGATTGGCATGGCCCGGGCGCAACGAGCTTCCCGAAGAACCCACGCCGTCAACCCATGGTGCACCGCGGCACCGCATTGATGCAGGTCCGCCCCATCGGCGACCCTCCCGGCCGGACCGGGTCCAGGGCCCGATCCACCCGACGCGGCACCGCGACGGCCCCCGCCACCCCCTGCGCGGCACGCGGCGGACGGACCTTTCCCGACCTGCCTTCAAAAGTTGGCACGTGAATTGCTTAACCCTGAATGAAGTCCTTTCATCATCAGGGAGAGCACCATGTACGACGACACCATCGACGGCTTCGTGAAAGCCGCCAACGCCAAACTCGACCTGCTGCGCCGCGCGCCGCACGGATTCTTCGTGGGCTGCATGCTGGCCGGCGCCTATATCGGCCTGGGCATCCTGCTGATCCTCAGCCTGGGCAGCCACGTGCCGCCGGATCTGCGCCCGCTCGTCATGGGCGCCACGTTCGGCATCGCGCTGATCCTGGTCGTCATCGCCGGCGCGGAGCTGTTCACCGGCCACACCATGGTCATGGCGCTGCGCCGCTACCGGGGCCAGGGCAGCTGGGCCGAGGCCTTCTCGGTCCTGGGGGTGAGCTGGATCGGCAACCTGTGCGGCGCCGCCGTGCTGGTGGGCCTGTTCGTCATGGGCGGGGGCGGCGGCCTGCTGACCGACCCGCAAGGCCTGCTGATGACGGCCGCCGCGCACAAGATGAACGGCGGCGCCGCCAGCCTGTTCGCCCGCGCCGTGCTGTGCAACTGGCTGGTCTGCCTGGCGGTCTGGATGTCGGCCCGCGTGTCTTCCGACAGCGCCCGCTGCATCGTCATCTTCTGGTGCCTGATGACCTTCATCGCCTGCGGCTACGAACACAGCGTGGCGAACATGACCCTGTTGCTGCTGGCCCTGGCCGGCAACCACCCCGAGACCGTGAGCGTGGGCGGCATGGCCTGGAACCTGGCCTGGGTGACGCTGGGCAACATCGTCGGCGGCGGCATCTTCGTCGCGGGCGCCTACCGGGCGGCCTCGCCCGCGCGAGCCCTCGGCCATGCCCAGGCGCCCGCGCCGTCATCCGCGACAACGGCCGTCCGGAAGCCCGGCGCACGGCCCGCCCTGGACACGCCCGCCGCGCGGCCCTGAGCCCCACAGCCCCATCCTCCCACCGGATTTTCCTGGAGCGCAACATGAACCCCCACGACCTTCCCGCCTCCGCCGCCGGCCCGGACGCCGCGCCGCGCCTGGTCGTCATCGGCCACGGCATGGTCGGCCACCGCCTGCTGGAAGAGCTGGCGCGCGAAGCGCACGGCTACGCCATCACCGTGCTCTGCGGCGAACCCCGCCTGGCCTACGACCGGGTGCGGCTCAGCCAATGCTTCGACGGCGCGGACGCACAGGACCTGGCGCTGGCCGACGAGGATTTCTTCCGCGAGCACGGCATCACCGTGCTGCGCGGCACACGGGCCGCCTGGATCGACCGCAAGCGGCGCCAGGTCCACGTCTCGGACGATCGGTTCCATCCCTACGACAGGCTGGTCATCGCCACGGGCTCCAATCCCTTCATCCCGCCCATCGAGGGCGCGGACCGGCCCGGCTGCCTGCCCTACCGCACGCTGGAGGACGTGGAAGCCATCCGCGCATGCGCCGCAGGCAGCCGGCGCGGCGTGGTCATCGGCGGCGGCCTGCTGGGACTGGAGGCGGCCCGCGCCCTGCGCGGCCTGAAACTGGACACCCACGTCGTCGAGTTCTCGTCCTACCTGATGGCGGCGCAGCTGGACGAGCCCGGCGGACGCCTGCTGCGCGCGAAGATCGAGGCCCTGGGCATCCACGTCCACACCGCGAAGATGACCTCGTCCATCGGCGACGGCCTGCGCTCGCGCCACCGCCTGCGCTTCTCGGACGGCGACTTCCTGGAAACCGACATGGTGGTCTTTTCCGCCGGCATCCGCCCCTGCGACCGCCTGGCGCACAACTGCGGCCTGGTGATCGGCGCGCGCGGCGGCGTCGTGATCGACGAGCACTGCCGCAGTTCCGACCCCGCCGTCTACGCCATCGGCGAAGTCGCCAGCTGGCAGGACGGCACGTTCGGCCTGGTGGCGCCCGGCTACGAGATGGCGCGGGTCTGCGCCGCGCACCTGCTGGGCCGGGACACGCCGGTCTTCCAGGGCGCCCTGCCCGGCACCAAGCTCAAGCTGCTGGGCGTGGACGTCGGCTCCATCGGCGACGCCCACGGCCGCGCGCCCGACAGCGTCAGCTGCGTGTTCGAGGACACGCTGGCCGGCACGTACCGCAAGCTGGTCATGGACCCGAAGGGCAAGCGCCTGCGCGGCGCCGTGCTGGTGGGCGACACCGGCGCCTTCGGCCTGCTGGACCAGTATTTCAACAACGGCCTGGACCTGCCCGCGCAGCCCGCCTCGCTGATCGCGCCGCAGGCCGGCGCCGCGCCGGCGCTGGGCGTGGACGCGCTGCCCGACACGGCGCAGATCTGTTCCTGCAACCAGGTCAGCAAGGGCGCCCTGTGCGGCGCCATCGCCGACGGCTGCACGACCCTGGGCGACCTGAAGGCCCGCACCCGGGCGGGCACCACCTGCGGCGGCTGCGTGCCCCTGGTCAAGCAGGTGCTGGAAAACGAACTGCAACGCCGGGGCATCGCCGTGGACCACAGCCTGTGCGAGCACTTCCCCTACAGCCGCCAGGAGCTCTACCACCTGATCCGCGTCAACGACATCCGCGACTTCAAGACCCTGATCGCCCGCCACGGCAAGGGCAGGGGCTGCGACATCTGCAAGCCCACGGCGGCGTCGATCTTCGCCTCGTGCTGGAACGAATACGTGCTGGCGCCCAAGCACGCGCCCCTGCAGGACAGCAACGACGCCTACCTGGGCAATCTGCAGAAGGACGGCACCTATTCCGTGGTGCCGCGCATCCCGGGCGGGGAAATCACGCCCGACAAGCTGATCGTCATCGGCGAAGTCGCCCGCAAGTACGACCTGTACACCAAGATCACCGGCGGCCAGCGCATCGACCTGTTCGGCGCGCGGCTGGAACAGCTGCCGGCGATCTGGCGCGAACTGGTCGACGCCGGCTTCGAATCCGGCCACGCCTACGGCAAGGCCCTGCGCACGGCCAAGTCCTGCGTGGGCAGCACCTGGTGCCGCTTCGGCGTGCGGGACTCGGTGGGCATGGCCATCCGCCTGGAAGAGCGCTACCGGGGCCTGCGCGCGCCGCACAAGATCAAGATGGCCGCCTCGGGCTGCACGCGCGAATGCGCCGAGGCCCAGAGCAAGGACGTGGGCATCATCGCCACCGAAAAGGGCTGGAACCTGTACGTCTGCGGCAACGGCGGCATGCGCCCGCGCCACGCGGAACTGCTGGCCTCGGACCTGGACGACGACACCCTGATCCGCATGATCGACCGGTTCCTGATGCTCTACATCCGCACGGCCGACAAGCTGCAGCGCACCGCCGCCTGGCGCGAAAGCCTGGAAGGCGGCCTGGACTACCTGAAGGACGTGGTCGTCAACGACAGTCTGGGCCTGGGCGCGGAACTGGAAGCGCAGATGGCCGCCCTGGTGGCCGCCTACGAATGCGAATGGGCCGCCACCCTGAAGGACGAACAGGCCCTGCGCCGCTTCCGTCCGCTGATCAACAGCGACGCGCCCGACGAGCACATCATCCATGTGCGCGAACGCGGCCAGCCGCGCCCGGCCACCGTGCGCGAACGCGAAGCGCTGGCCGTCCCGGCCGAATGAAGGAGCCCACCATGAAGCCATCGACCCATCGCCGCGCCAAGGGCGCCGCCGAGCCCCTCGCCCCGGACAACGCGGGGCGCCATGCGGAACACGCCGGCTGCGGCTCGGCCGGAGACGCGCCCATCCACGGCAACGGCGCGGATGCGGCCTGGCAGCCCATCTGCCGCCTGGACGACCTGATCCCGGACGCCGGCATCGCGGCCCGCGCCCACGGCGAACAGGTCGCCGTGTTCCTGACCGAGGCGGGTCCGTTCGCCCTCGACCACGTCGATCCCTTCTGCGGCGCGGCCGTGCTGGCGCGCGGCATCGTCGGCGAACTCCAGGGCCATCCGGTCGTCGCCTCGCCCATGTACAAGCAGCATTTCCGCCTGGACACCGGCCAGTGCCTGGAAGACGAGACCGTGCGCGTGCGCCGCTGGCCGCTGCGCGTGGACGCCGACGGCGTCCTGCGCGTCGGCCGCCCCGAAACCATCCATGCCCCGGAGGCCGCCCATGCATCCGAAACCGCCGCCTGAATCCCCGCTCGTGCCGTCGATTCCGGCCGCCCCGCGTCATTCCCGGGCGGGAGGAGGCCCCTCGCCGGACGCCGCCCCGGCCCCCGGTCACGTCTGGCTGGTGGGCGCAGGCCCCGGCGACCCGGACCTGATCACCCTGCGCGGCCTGCGCGCCCTGCAGGCCGCCGACGTGGTGTTCCACGACAGCCTGGCCGCCCCGGAACTGCTGGACCACTGCCGTCCCGACGCCCTCCGGATTCCCGTGGGCAAGCGCGCGGGCCGGCACAGCGTCCCCCAGGAAGACATCCACGTCCTGCTGGCCGCGCACGCCCGCGCCGGCCTCGCCGTCGTGCGCCTGAAGGGCGGCGACCCCTTCATCTTCGGGCGCGGCGGCGAGGAAATGGAATCCCTGCGCGCCCAGGGCATCCCGGTCACGGTGGTGCCCGGCGTCACCGCCGCCTCGGGCTGCGCGGCCGCCACCGGCATCCCCCTCACGCACCGCGACCTGGCGGCCGGCGTCTGCCTGATGACCGCCCACCGCCAGGACGGCGCCCACGATCTGGACTGGACATCCCTGGCGGCGGACCGCCAGCGCACCCTGGTGTTCTACATGGGCCTGTCCCAGGCCGGCCACGTCGGCACGGAACTGCTGCTGCACGGCCTGCCCGGCGCCACGCCGGCCGCGCTCGTTTCCCAGGGCGCCACGCCGCGCCAGAAAGCCGTGCGCTGCACGCTGGCCGGCCTGGCCCGGGCCGCCCGCCGCCACGAACTGGAATCGCCCTGCCTGATCGTGATCGGCGATGTCGTCACCCTGGCCGATCCGGCGCTCGTGCCCTGGGTGGACGATCTGCCGGCACACGAGACCGGCGCCATCGACGGCCATCCCGCCGAAAACCGGGACGATCGCCCGGCCGCCAGTCCCCTGGCCTGCCCCGCATGACGGCCCTGTACCCCCTGTTCGCCGACCTGGACGGCCGCGCGGTCCTGGTCGTGGGCGGCGGCGCCGTGGCCGAGCGCAAGGTCCGCGCCCTGCTGAATTGCGGCGCCACGGTGCGTGTCGGCGCGCCGCGCCTGACCCGCGCGCTGCGGGCATGGGCCGACGCGGGCCGCCTCGCGCACCTGGACGGCCCGTTCCAGGACGACTGGCTGGCATCCGCCTGGCTGGTCGTGGCGGCCACCGACGACCGCGCGCTCAACGCCCGCGTCAAGGCGGCGGCGGACGCCCGCCGCATCCTGGCCAACGTCGTGGACGACCCGGCGCTGTCGTCCTTCCAGGTGCCGGCCGTCGTCGACCGCGCGCCCCTGACCATCGCCATTTCCTCGGGGGGCGCCGCCCCGGTCCTGGCCCGGCGCCTGCGCGAACGCATGGAATCCCTGTTCGATCCCGCGCTGGGCCCCCTGGCCCGGCTGGCCCGCGACCATCGGCCCGCCATCCGCCGGGCCTATCCCGACCATGGCGCGCGCCGCCGCTTCTACGACTGGCTGTACGACGGCCCGGTCCTGGAACAATTGCGCGCGGACGACGCCAGCGAAGCGGAACGCATGCTGCTCGCCCGCCTGGACGAGGCCGGCGACGAGTCGGCGCCACCGCGCACCCTGCGCTGGATCGCCCCCTGCCCCGCCGACCCGGGCGACATCACCCTGCGCCAGTTGCGCGCCCTGAACGAGGCCGACGTGCTGGTGCACGACACGCAAATCAGCGAGGCCGTGCTGTCCCTGGCGCGGCGCGACGCCGACCGCCTGCCGCTGGAAACGGACCGGCACGAGGACGCCGGATCGCGGGAAGCCCGGGTACTGGCGCTGTGCGCGGGGTATCGGAACGCAGTGGCACTGGTGGTGTAGCGTTGCGCGACTGAAGCAAGACCAAAGTTCCGCCCTCATGATAGAGTTAAGCATAAAAATTCATGCTTAACTGGATTTTGAGATGAGAGACGTTTCAGATCAACAGGTTACGGATCATCTTAAGAGACTGAACCTGTGGTGGCAAACCGGCCGGATGGATGCCGACACATTGGCCATGCATCCCAGGGCCTACCTCACCCCCGTCCGGCAACTGCTGCTGGAGCCCGGCCTGCGACGCGCCATTGTGCTGCTGGGGCCTCGCCGCGTAGGCAAAACCATTCTGATCCGCCACCTGATGGCCGACCTGCTGCGCAGCGGAATAGCCTCGCACCGCATCGCCTATGTCGAAATGGATCACCCGCTGCTGCACGGCCAGTCGCTTGAAGCCTTGATCCGCCAGATCGAGGAAGCCACCCCCGGCGGCGAAGGCACTCGCTATTTGTTCTTTGACGAAATCCAGTCCCACAAAGATTGGGAGAAACACCTCAAGCCATTGGTCGATCATCGACCCGATTTGCGCATCCTTGTCTCCGGCTCCGCTGCTGCGGCGCTCAAGCGGCAGAGCACCGAATCAGGCGCAGGCCGCTTCACCGATTTTCTGCTGCCACCGCTTACCTTTTCCGAGTACTTGCAGCTCCGTCGGGAGCCCCCCGCCATTCTCGAAGAAACCCCCGGCCTGTACGCACTGGAGAGCATTCATCATCTGAATGAGCAGTTCGTCGACTACGTGAAATTTGGCGGTTATCCCGAACTTGCCCTGTCGCCCGCCATCCGCAACGATCCCGAGCGCTTCGTCAAATCCGATATCGTGGACAAAGTCCTGCTGCGGGACTTGCCACAGCTATACGGCATCAAGGACATCCAGGAACTGAATTCCCTGTTCACCTTGCTGGCCTTCAATACGGCGGAAGAAGTCTCATTCGAGCAATTGTCCAAGCGCAGCGGCGTAGGCAAACCCACCATCCAGAGATATATCGAATACCTGGAGGCCGCCTTTCTCATCAAACGGGTATTCCGTGTCGATCAGGACGGCAGGCGCTACCAAAGAGAACGCAATTTCAAGATATACCTGACCAACCCGGCCATGTACACAGGACTGTTCGGCGTCAGATCTCCTGACGACGCCGACTTCGGGCATCTGGTGGAAACCGCGCTGTTCGCACAGCGCTTCCACGAAAATGCCCGCTTGAACTACGCACACTGGGGCACTGCGGACAACGAAGTGGATCTCGTGGAATCCTCTCCAGCGCTCAAGCCCATCGCCGCATTGGAAATCAAATGGAGCGACCGTTTCATCAGCAGGCCAGAACTCCTGAAGGGGCTGATGAGATTCGTGCACAACAACCATCTGCCCATCGCCTGGGCCACGACCCGCACACAATTCGGCAAACAGCGGATCGGCGACAGCGAACTCCGGCAGTGGCCCGCAGCGGTACTGGCCTTCCATTACGGCACACGCGCCGTCCAGGGCCGTCTGGCCGACTACGAGGCTCAGGTCAAAGGCATCACGGACTGACCCCGGCTCGCAGCGGGCCAGCCCCCCGCCGCGCCCCGCGTCAGGCCTTCAGCACCGTGGCCCGCATCGAAGGCCGCTGGTCGAAGCCGGCGAACCAGGCCGCCAGGCCCGGGGACGCGCCGCGCCAGTCCAGGTCCGGGAACCGCAGGTCCAGGTAGCCGAGCGCGCTGGCCAGCGCGATCACCCCGATGTCCAGCCGGCCGGCCGGCCAGCCGCCCACCGCCTGCTCGAACCGGGCCAGGGCGCTGCGCGCCTTTTCTTCCTGGGTCTCGCGCCAGGCCGGCCATTGACGCTCGACGGGGCGCAGCACGGCCTCGTAGCGCATCAGCAGCGCGGCGTCCAGGATCCCGTCGGCCAGGGACTGGTCGACCAGGGCGGCCCACTTGCCGCCACCGGCCGGGATCAGCCGGCCGCCGCCCAGGTCGTTCAGGTATTCGCACACGACCCGGCTGTCGTACAGCGCCTGGCCGTCGTCCGTGATCAGCGTCGGCAACTTGCACAAGGGGTTGTCCCGCATCAGTTCCGGATTGTGCGCCGTGGGCATGGTGACGACAGGCACCCGTTCGATGCGGTCGGCCAGACCCAGCTCATGGGCGGCGATCAGGCATTTGCGCACGTAGGGCGAGGTGGACGAGTAATACAGTTTCATGCGTCTCTCCGAAGGTCAGAATCGTGCTCAATCGGCCGCCGCCAGCGCGCGGCCCGCCACCCAGCCGAACGTCAGCGCGGGTCCCAGGGTGATGCCCGGCCCCGGATAGGCGCCGCCCATCACCGACTGCATGTCGTTGCCCGCGACGAACAGGCCGGGAATGGGCCGTCCCTGCGCATCCAGCGCCCGTGCCCGTTCATCCGTCCGGATGCCGTGGGCCGTGCCGATGTCGCCCGCCACCACCTCGACGGCATAGTACGGCCCTCGTCCCAGGGGACGCAGGCAGGCGTTGGGCTGGTGGGCCGGGTCGCCCAGGTAGCGGTTGTAGGCGGTCGACCCCTTGCCGAAATCGGTGTCCTCGCCGCGCGCGGCCATGCCGTTGTAGCGCTCGACCGTCGCGGCCAGACGCTGCGGATCGATCCCCAGGCGCGTCGCCAGGTCGGGCAGCGCGGCCGCGCGGATCAGATATCCGTCGTCGATCAGGTGCCGTCGCGGGCGGCCGCCCGGCAGGGCCAGGCCCAACCCCCAGGTCTCGATGAAGGCATGGTCGCAGATCAGCCAGGCGGGAATCTCCGGCGCCGGCTCGCCGCGATACATCACGCTGACGAACTCGTGGTACGAAGCCGATTCGTTGACGAATCGCTCGCCGCGCCGGTTGATCGCGATCAGGCCCGGCTTGGCGCGGTCCCAGACCAGGTGCGGGTAGCGGACCACCGTGCCGTCCGCCTTGCGCCACAGGGACACCGGCGCCCAGAACGCCGGCGATACGTGCCCCGTCCCCATGGCCGCCCCGGCCCCGCGCGCCAGGCCGATGCCTTCGCCCCGGTTGCCCTCGGGCGCCATGGACCAAGGCCCGGTGGGCTGCGGATAGCAGGCGGCCCGCAGTTCGGCGTCCCAGGGGAAGCCGCCGGTGGCGACGACGACGCCCTTGAGCGCCCGGATGCGCCGCACGGCCCCGCCCTGCTCGACCTCGACCCCTACGACGCGGCCCAGCGCGTCGCGATGCAGCCGCCGGGCCGGCGTGTTCAGGCGGTAGGGGATCCGTTCCCGCAGGACGGCGTGAAACAGTTGCGCGGCCAGGGCGTTGCCCAGCAGCAGGCGCGTGCCGCGATGATGACCGCGCAGGCGGTCCATCCAGTAGGCCAGCACCAGCTTGCCGCCATGCCAGAACGACTTGGGCGAGCGCCAGGCGCCCAGCAGGTGGTAGACGTCCGTGACGTTCACCATCATGCCGCCCAGCACGACGAATTCCTTCAAGGGGTCGCGCAGTTCCTTGAAATGCGCGCCCAGCCGCCTGCCGTCGAAGGGTAGCGGGTCCATGGCCCGGCCGCCCAGGGACGCGCCGGGCCGGTCGGGATAGTAGTCCGGCGAATAGGGCCGCGCCGCCAGCGCCAGCGCGCCACGCGCCTGCAGATACTCCACCATGGCGGGACCGTTTTCCAGATAGGCCCGCAGCATTTCCGGCGGCGAGGCGTCGCCCACGGTCCGCCGCAGGTATTCCAGGACCTGTTCGAGCGTATCGTCGCCGTGGCCGGCCGCGGCCGCCCCCGGGTTCAGTGGAATCCAGACCGCCCCGCCGGACACCGCGGTCGAGCCGCCGATGCGATCGGTCTTTTCCAGCAGCAGTACCCGCAGGCCCTCGAAATGGCACGTCAGCGCGGCCGACATGCCGGCCGCGCCCGAGCCCAGCACCGCCACATCGACGGTCTCGTCCCATTGCACGTCGTCCATCCTCACGCTCCCGATCCGCCCAGGGATTTGCCCCCATCGACGAACAGCACCTGTCCGGTGATGAAGGACATCGCCGGCCCCGCCAGGAACGACACCGCGTGGGCGATGTCCTCGGGCGTGCCCGCCTGGCCCGTCGGCTGCAGGGCCAGCTGGGCCGCCAGCCGCTCCGGCGTCAGCGCGCGCAGCATCGGCGTGTCGATCAGGCCCGGCGCGATCGCGTTGACCAGGATCCCCCGTTCGGCCAGTTCCATCGCGCTCGCCCGGGTATAGCCCACCAGCGCGGCCTTGGATGCCACGTAATGCGCGTGGTGGCGCGCCCCCAGGTAGGCGCGCGAGGCGATGTTCACCACCTTCGCGCCGGCGGCCATCCGCGCGGCGGCCTTCTGCGTCAGGCTGGCCGCCGCGATCAGGTTCACTTCGAACATGCGACGGAAATCATCCTGCGACACGTCGAAGAACTTGCGTTCGTCGAACAGGCCCGCGCTGTTCACCAGCGCCGCCAGCGGCGGCAGTCCGCCGATCAGCGCGTCGATCTGCGCCTCGTCGGCCAGGTCCGCCACGCGCGGCTCGATCTCGAGCCCCTCGTCCCGCAGGCGCCCGGCCAGCGCGCGCAAGGGCGCTTCGCCGCGATCGACCGCCACGACCCTGAAACCATCCAGCGCCAGGCGCCGGACGATCGCCTGTCCCATGCCGCCCGCCGCGCCGGTCACCAATGCCACTGCCTTCATTCCGATTTCCTCGCTTCAAGCCGATAAAAACCCACCGTCCACCGGCAGCACGACGCCTGTCACGTAGCTGGCCATCTCCGAGGCCAGGAACACGACGGGGCCGACGATTTCCCCGGGTTCGCCGCCCCGGCCCATCGGCGCTCGCGTCATGAACCAGTCCGTCCCGCCGGGCGCCGCGAGCTGCGGCGCCACCATCTCGGTCAGCATCAGGCCGGGCGCCACCGCGTTCACGCGCACCCCGAACGGCGCCAGGTCGCGCGCCAGCGCCTGGGTGAAGGAACGCACCGCGCCCTTGGACGCGACGTAGGCCGCCGACGAAATCCCGCTGACGAAAGCCACGACCGACGACAGATTGACGATGCAGCCGCGCGTGGCCTTGAGCTGCCCGACGAACGCGTGCGTGACGTTGAACAGGCCGTCCAGGTTCACGGCGACCACCCGGTCCCAGACCTCGCATGACTGCGGATCGTCGATGCGCGCGCGGCCCGAGACCCCCGCGTTGTTCACCAGGATGTCGACCGGCCCCAGGCGCGCCGCCAGGTCCGCGGCCCAGCGGTCGACCGCCTCGCGGTCGGTCACGTCGATCGCCTCGCCCCAGGCCTGGCCACCCCCGGCGCGGATCCGGTCGGCCAGATCCCGGGCGCGCGCGCCGTCCAGATCGGCCACGATCACCCGCGCGCCCTGCGCGGAGAACCCCTGCGCGATGGCCGTGCCGAGGCCGCCCGCCGCGCCCGTCACCAGGGCCAGCCTGTCGTCCAGCAACGCCATCATCCCCCCAGGTAGGCCCGTTGCACGGCCTCGTCGTTGCGCAGGTCCGCCGAGGCGCCCTGCAGCACGATCTCGCCGTTTTCCAGGATATAGGCGTGGCTGGACACCGACAGGGCCAGCTTCGCGTTCTGCTCGACCAGCAGGATGGTGATGCCCTGCTCGCGGTTCAGCGTGCGCACCGTCTCGAAGATCTGCTCCACCACCAGCGGCGCCAGGCCCATGGACGGCTCGTCCATCAGGATCATGCGGGGCCGGGCCATCATGGCGCGCGCCGTGGCCAGCATCTGCTGCTCGCCCCCCGACAGGGTGGCGGCCTTCTGGGCGATGCGCTCGCGCAGGCGCGGGAAGAGATCGCACACCGAGTCCAGGTCGCGCGCGGCCGCCGCCCGGTCCTTGCGGGCGTAGGCGCCCATCTCCAGGTTCTCGCGCACGCTCATGTCGCGAAAGATCTCGCGCCCCTCGGGCACCTGGACGATGCCCTGGCGAACGATGCGGTCGGCCGCCAGGCGATGGATGGGCTCGCCGTCGAAACGCACGGTCCCGCGCGTCGGGCGCACCAGGCCCGAGATCACGTTCAGTGTCGTGGACTTGCCCGCGCCGTTGGCGCCCAGCAGGGCGACGATCCCGCCCCCGGGCACTTCCAGGGACACGTCGTGCAAGGCGGAAATATTGCCGTAGGAGGCCGAGATGGACTCGATCGAGAGGAACGGTTCACTCATCATCATGCCCCTTGCCCAGGTAGGCCTCGATCACGCGCGCGTCCGAACGGATCTCGGCCGGCGTGCCCTCCGCGATCTTGTGTCCGAAGGACATCACCGTGATGCGATCCGAAATCGACATCACCAGCTGCATGACGTGCTCGACCAGCAGCACCGTCACGCCCTCGCCCCCCGCCAGTTCGGTAAGGATGCGGTCCAGCTGGTCGATCTCGCGGTTGCGCAGCCCCGCCGCCGGTTCGTCCAGCAACAGCAGCCTGGGCTTGATCGCCAGCGCGCGCGCCAGCTCCAGCATTTTCTGGCGGCCGAAATCCAGGCCGTTGGCCTTGGCGTCCAGATAATCGGCCAGGCCGACGCGTTCGAGCAGGTGATGGGCGAATTCGCGGTGCTCGGCCGACGGGCGGCGCAGCAGCCGCGACAGGCCCCGGGCGCCATAGGCATATGTGCCCAGCAGCACGTTCTCCTCGACCGAAAGCTCATTGAACAGTTCCAGGTTCTGGAACGTGCGCGCGACCCCGAGCGCCGCCATGTCCGACGCGCTCCGCCGCGTGATGTCCTCGCCCGCGAGCGCGATCGCGCCGCCCGTGGGATCGTAATAACGGGAAATGCAGTTGAAGGTGGTGGACTTGCCGGCCCCGTTGGGTCCGATCAGGGCGTGGATCCGCCCCTGGCCGACCTCGAAGGACAGGTCGTCCACGGCGGTCAGGCCGCCGAAGCGCACCGTCAGGCCGTCGATCGACAGCATCGTCCGCGGATCCATGCTCATGCGCCCCTCCCGGTGGACTCGCCCGGCGCCGCCTTGCGCGCGCGGGCGCGGCCGCTGAACAGGCCTCGCGGCGCGAACATCATGAAACCGATCAGGATCAGGCCGTAGATGATTTCCTGGAAGGACAGTACCTGGCGCAGCAGTTCCGAGATCAGGCCGAAGATCACGGCGCCGACGACGGCCCCGCGCACCGAACCGATCCCGCCCACCACGATCATGATGAGGATCAGGATCGTGGTCCAGAAGCCCAGGCTTTCGGGATGGATGAAGGACGCGAAGGTCGTGTACAGGCCGCCCGCCACCCCCGCGTAGGCGGCCGAACACATGAAGGCGACCCGCTTGACGACGTTGGCGTCGATGCCCATGGCCCGCGCCGCCACGTCGCTCTCGCGCACCGCGCGGAACGCCGCGCCCAGCTGCGAGCGCGACAGCCGCACCGTCAGCCACAGCATCAGGGCCGCGCCCAGGACCACGAAGGGATAGGCGCCCAGGTCGGACGTCAGCTCGAGCCCGAAGAACCGCGCCGGCGACATCTGGTAGCCGTTCGAGCCGTTGGTCACCTCGGTCCAGTTCAGGAACACCCACTGCATGGCCTCGCCGAAGGCGAAGGTGGACAGGGCCAGGTAGATGTCGCGCATCCGGATCGCCAGGGCGCCCAGCAGATAGCCCAGCGCCGCCGTGATCACGCCGGCCGCCAGCACCGACACCACGAAATTCGGATGCCAGGTGTTGTTGATGATGCCGGCCGCGTAGATGCCGATCCCGTAGAAGGCGGCGTGCGACAGGGCGAACTGGCCGGTCTCGCCGATCACGAGGTGCAGGCCCAGCGCCAGCACGATGTAGATCATCAGCAGATTGACGATGTACAGCACGTAGCCGCTGGCCGTGAACGGCAGCACCGCCAGCACCACCGCCAGCACCGCGAGGCCCCATGTGTCGAAATGGTTTTTCATACTTTCTTGACCTGCGCTTTGCCGCCGAGGATGCCCTGCGGACGGACGATCAGGACGATCAGGATGGCCAGGAACGGGGCCACGACGATGGCGTTGGTCGACACGAACAGGCCCACCAGGTTTTCGGCGACGCCGATGATGAAGCCGCCCACGACCGCGCCCGGAATGCTGGTGATGCCGCCCACGATCGCCGCGGCGAACGCCAGGATCGCCACATGACCGATGTCCGGCGTGATGAGGATCTTGGGCGTGATCAGGATCGCGGACACGGCCGAGATCAGGCCGGCCAGCGCCCAGACCGCCATGCGGATGCGCACCAGGCTGACGCCCACGATCTGGGCGGCCCTGGGATTCATGCCCACCGCCCGCATCGCCTTGCCGATGCGCGTGTGGTTGAACAGCACGTACAGCGCCAGCATCACCACGATCGCCGCGCCCAGGATCATCAGGTCCAGGCGCGTCAGCACCGCGTCGCCGATCATCACGGTATCGGACGAGACCAGCGCCGGCAGCGAACGCGGCGAATCCCCCAGGCCGGTCTGGCGCACCGCGCCCTTGAGCACGTAGGCCAGGCCCAGCGTGGCGATCACCAGCTGCACGCCCACGCCCTTGGCCCGGATCACCCGTTCCATCACCACGCGCTGGAACAGCGCGCAGATCGCCGCGACCGCCGCCAGCGTCGCCGGGATGACCACCGCGTAATGCCAGCCCAGCACCAGGATCATGAACAGCGCCACGTAGCCGCCCACCATGAAGATCTCGCCCTGCGCGAAGTTGGGCACGTCCGTCGTCTTGAACACGATCACGACCGCCACCGCCAGCAGCGCATAGACGCTGCCCGTCACCAGGCCGGACCACACGCCCTGCTGCAGGAAAAGCCAGATATCCGCAAAACTCATCGATCACCCCACTGGCGCCGCGCCGCCGGGCGCGCGGCGGCGCCCCCGGCCTTCACGCGCGGATGGCTCACTGCTTCGGCTGGTAGGTCCAGGCGCTCTTGAAGGAGCCCGGGATCAGTTCCTTGTGCTGGCCGTCGAACTTCAGGTAGATGGCCGACTTCTGCGCCGCGTGGTCGTCCGGCGTGAACTCGACGGGACTGGCCATCACGCCCGTGTCCAGCTTGAAGTGCTGCAGGGCGGCCAGGACCTTCTCGCGCGTGGGCTCCGGACCCGCGTCCTTCAGCGCCTGCACCACCGTCATCGCGGGCGGCAGGCCATAGGGCATGTAGCTCTGCGGGTGTCCCGGCTTGGCGGCCAGGTCCGGGTAGTATTCCTTGTACATGTCGTAGACCCACCTCATCTTCGGATCCGACGGCAGGCCCGCCACCACGTCCTGGATGTAGAAGTTCTTCAGGGCCGCCGGGCCGCCGACGTTCTCGACCAGCTGGGTCAGGTCGGCCGTGCCGGTGACCGCCAGCACGATGGGCTTGTTCCAGCCGAGCTCGTGCGCCTTCTTGATGATCAGCGCCGCCGGGCGGGCGTAGGTCGTCAGCAGGAGCACGTCGGGATTGGCCGCGCGCACCTTCAGCATCGGCGCCGTGACGTCGTTGATGCCCGGATTGACCGACTGCACGCTCAGCGAGACGCCGTCATGCTGCCTGGCCTGGAATTCCGCGGTGGTGAGGTTCCAGCCGCCATAGGCATCGTCGTGGTTGATGTAGCCGATCTTCTTCGCCTTCAGGTGCTGGACCGCGAACTCGACCATCGAACCGCCCACCGCGTACTGCGAGATCGAGAACGCGCCGTAGATGTATTTCGACGGCGGATACAGTGCCCCGTCGCCCGAGGCGTTCAGCATCAGGAAGGGGACCTTGGCGCGCTCGACGTATTCCTTGGCCGCGACCACCGCCGCCGAACACGAACCGCCGTTCAGCAGGAACACATGGTCCTGCTCGACCAGCTTCTTGACCGCCGCCACCAGGTCGTTGGCGTTGCAGCGGGTGTCCTCGACGACCAGCTCGATCTTGCGGCCGTGGATGCCGCCTTCCTTGTTGACCTTTTCGTAATACATCTTGGCCGCGTTGACCACGTCGAACCCATAGGCCATGCCGCTGCCCGACAAGGGCGAGAACAGGCCGATCCGGATGGTGGAATCGGTGATGCCGGGTTCGGCCGCCCGGGCGGACATCCCCAGGCCCAGACCCGCGACCGCCGCGCACAGGGCCGCTTTCTTGACGATGCTGAATTTCATGATGTCTCCTCGTGGATTGCTCGTTGACCTCCGCCCCGGCGACGCCGGTCCGGCCTACTGCATGCGATAACCGCCATTGACGTCGATGACGCTGCCCGTGATGTAGCCCGACTGCGGCGAGGCCAGGAAACCGACCGCGTCCGCGACGTCGTCGGGCGTGCCGATCCGCCCCAGGGGGATGGCCTCGGCCGCGTCCCGCAGGGCGCCGCCACTGCTCACCGTGCTGCGCAGCATGTCGGTGTCGATCAGCCCCGGCGACACGCTGTTGACCGTGATCCCCATGCGCGACACCTCGCGGGCCATGGCCTTGGTCAGGCCCAGCACGGCGGACTTGGCCGCGATGTAGGACGCGCTGGAACGGTAGCCCCCCAGCTGCGCGGCCACCGAGCTGAACGTGATGAAACGGCCGTCCCGGACCGGCCGGCTTTCGCGGTGACGGATGTAGGCGCGCGCGCACAGGAAGACCCCGCGCGTGTTCACGGCGAAGCTGCGTTCCCAGGTATCCAGGGGCGTGGACTTGATCAGCGGGCGCTGGCCGTCAGGCTGGAACAGCAGCAGGCCCGCTGCGGACACCACGGCCGCGATCGGCCCCAGTCCGGCCTCGATCTCGTCGAAGGCCCGCTCGACCTGGGATTCGTCGCTGACATCGAACGCGCGCCACTCATGGCCGCCTTCCAGCCCCTGGATCGCCGCCGCCGCCCGGTCCTCCGCCAGATCGCAGGCCACCACCCGATAGCCGTCGCCGGCCAACCGGTGGCAGATCCTCGTGCCGATCCCCCCGCCCGCGCCCGTCACCAAGGCGATCCTGCGCTGCTCCGTCCCTGTATGCCCCGCCATGTCCAACCCTTCATGTATACATAAGGAATCGAATCCCGGAATTATCCTTACCAGAACCAAGGAAAATTCATGGAAATTCTTGATCTAGGTTTATTATGCATACATGGAAACTGGTCAGTCATCCGGGTTTCCCCTTAAATCCATGGCTTCATGCCCTGGATTTCCATCATTTTTTCTGGTCTATGTATACAATAATCCGATGAATACCCTGGCCGAGCACGTCACCGAGACCCTGCGCAACTGGATCCTGCAAGGCATCCTGGCCCCGGGGGAACGCCTGGAGGAGATCCCCCTGGCGGAAAAGCTCGGGGTCTCGCGCACCCCCATCCGAGCGGCGCTCGCCAACCTGGGCAACGAAGGGCTGCTGGAACACCAGCCCAAGCGCGGCTACGCGGTGCGCGTCTATCAATACGAGGACATCATCGGCGCCTACGAAGTGCGCGCCGTGCTCGAAGGACTGGCCTGCCGGCGCGCGGCCCACAAGGGCCTGTCCGGCCTGGACATCAGCCGGCTCAAGGCCTGCCTGGCCGAGGGCGACGCGATCCTGGCCAAGGGCGTGCTGCTGCCCGAGGACCACCAGCCCTACCAGCAGATGAACATCACGCTGCACGAAACACTGCTGAAAGCGGCGGAAAATTCCTGGGTCACGCGCTTCGCCACCCAGGCGCAGACGGCGCCGTTCGCGTCGGACCGGATCATGCTGTGGGACGACCACGGCGTGATCCTGCGATCCCACAACGACCACCACCGCATCGTCGCCGCCGTCATCGAGCGCGACGGCGCCCGCGCCGAACAGCTGATGCGCGAGCACGTGTACTACGCCGGGCTGCTCCTGCGGGACAACTACGAGCGGCTGAGCGGAAAGACCGTGCCGCCGGCGCACGGGCCGGACGGCAGGCAGGCGTGATTCAGGTTTCGTCCTTCACCACGCCGGTCGGGCCGTTGGCCTTGACCGAGTCGATGCCCTTGTCGCGGGCGGCGGCGGTGGTGTACATCTCGCTGTTGCCGATGATTTCGCCATTGACGGCGGTCAGATTGAAATAGAAGGAACCGTCCTTGGCCGTCAGACGGTTGTAGCGGCCATCGGCGGCGGCGTTCTTGCGCACCGACTCGATACCCTGCTGGGCGGAGGCCTTGGAAGCGTACCGCTGGCTGGTCAGGATCACCTGGTGATTGCCCGACCTGAGGTTGAACATGAATTGTTCGCCGCTGCGCTTGAGGATGTAATCGCCGCTCATGGATTCGTCTCCGGTGCGTGGGTTTTCCGGGCGGGCGCGGACCGCGCCCGTCCTTGCCCGGACAACTATATCGCAAGCGGCCCCCGCCACCCATCCCCAGCCGGCATCTTGTCAAATTTTGACACTTCAAGCGGATGGCGCCGTCCCTGGACCGGCGCCCGCCTGGCCCAGCAGCCGCCGGACCCAGTCGCCATGGCGGCGGATCGCCGGTGCCAGATCCGCTGCGTCGGCCAGCCGGAAGCCGGAGAACTCGAAGCCCGGCGCCACCGCGCAGCCCGCCAGGGCGAAATCATCGGGATGGAGCAGTTCGGCCGCGAACCAGCAGCCCGCGCGCGCCACCGCCTGGAACACCGCCCCCGGATGGCGCAGGGGATCCCCCAGCCGATGCGTGACGAGCTCGCCGCCGGGCAGCAGCACGTGCAGCGCCAGCGGCCCGCCCGCGTGGAAATACCAGGTCTCGTCCGCGTCGATCCGGTGCCAGGCCGACCGGGCGCCCTGCGCCAGCAGATAGTAGATGGACGTCCCGGCGCTGCGCGGCGCCCCCTGGAACGGCACGCGCAGGTCCGAGCGGAAGACCTCGCGGTAGTAGCCGCCTTCGGGGTGGGGCTGGAGATCCAGCGCCGCCGCCAGCGTCCGCCAGGCCTCGGGGCCGTCCGGGGCCGCGGCGCCCCCGGCCAGGCATGAATCAGGCACGGCCGCCCATCGCCTTTTCGATCTTCTTGTCGGTGTTGTACTGGCTGAGCGCGTAGACCGCCCAGATCGCCGCCGGAATCCAGCCGATCAGCGTGATCTGCAGGATCAGGCAGATGATCCCCGAAATGGGGCGGCCGATGGTGAAGAAGGCCAGCCAGGGCAGCAGCAGGGCAATGATGAGGCGCATGTCGCACGTCCGATGGTTGAGGAATGGAGCGGATATTCTACCGGGAGACGCCCGCGTCATCCCTATGACATAATTCCGGCATCCTCCCAGATCACGCCGGTTCTCGGCATTTCCCGCTCCCCCATGCCCAGCACGCTCCTCATCATTCTGACCGCCCTGATGCCCGTGGCCGTCATGACCAGCCAGAGCATTCCCAGCCCGCTCTTCTACCTGACGCTGGCCGCCGGCCTGGGCGTGCTGGTCCGGCACCGCTGCGCAGGCGCGCGGCACTTCCACCAGAACAACAAAGGCCTGCTGATCTGCATGGCGGCCCCCACCGCCGTGGCGCTGTTTTCCGCCGCCTGGCACGGGCACCTGGAGGGCCTGGACCTGGAGGTCGGCCTGCGCTTTCTGCTGGGCGCCTGGGTCCTGGGCCTGGCCTATTCCTGTATTCCCCGAGCGCACCTGCGGCACGCGCTCTGGGGCTTCATCGCCGCCGCCCTGATCGCATCGACGTACTTCATCTACCTGGTCCTGTCCATGGGCTACCGCCCGGACAACACCGGCATCTACAACGCCGTCGGCTACGGCAGCCTGATCGCGCTGCTGATGACGCTGACCCTGCTCACCCTGCGCCAGCCCCTTACACAACGCCCCGGCCCCGAAATCGCGCTCAAGCTGCTGGTCTTCGTCATTACCTTCACCGCCCTGATGATGTCGCTGGTCCGCACGGCCTGGGTCGCCGTGCCCCTGTTCGTCGTCATTGCCGCCGCCCTCTTCAGCCCGCCTCGCAAACCCGTCCGGCTGCTGGCCACCGCACTGGTCGCCATGCTGGTGATGGGCGCATTCTTCGCCTCGAGCGACGACATGCGCCGCAAGGCCACCATGGCCTACCAGGAAGTGGTCGACTGCACCGGCAGCGGCAGTACGGCCGACACCTCGGTCTGCATCCGTCTGCAGATGTGGCGCGCCTCGCTGGACATGATGAGCAAGCGTCCGATCGCGGGAACGGGCTCCAAGCGCTATTTCAACGATTATCTGAACAAGGAATCCCTGCCGGAAGGGACCGTCTCGCCCTTCGTGGCGGAGGGCTGGGGCGAGCCCCACAACGACCTGATGCTGGCGCTGGCCAGCTACGGCGTCCCCGGCGGCATCGCCTTGCTGCTGATCTACCTGGCTCCCGCCTGGGTCTTCGTCAGGCGCCTGGCATTCCGGCATCCCGCCCGGATCCGGGCGGCGGCCGCCATGGGGCTGGCCGTGAGCCTTGGGTTCCTGATCTTCGGATTCACGGAGACCATGTTCCGGGGGATGCGCACCGTCTCGTTCTATTCCTTGTGCATCGGACTGTTCCTGGTGCTTTCGGACCCATCGGGCGATCCGCAACCCGCAAAAGAGGCGTGACGGCCCCAGGCCGCCACGCTCCCGGTCCAGGACGCCCGACTACTGGATGTCCAGCTGCCTGGCGCCCTGGTCGCTGGTCTTCTTGGGCAGCGTCAGTTCCAGCACACCGTCCGCGCAGCGGGCGATCGCCCCGCCCGCGTCGATGTCGTGGCCCAGGCTGAAGCGGCGCATCTGCACGCCGTGATAGCGCTCGCGGCGCAGCACCGTCTCACCTTCCTTTTCCACGTCCTCCCGGGTCTTCTCCACCCGGATGGACACCACATTGCCCTCGATCGAGACCTTGACGTCCTCCTTGCGGGCGCCGGGGACTTCGGCCTTGACGGCATAGGCCTGCTCCGTCTCGGTCACGTCGATGTTCAGGCGCGGCTCGTCGGCGCGGCCGGACAGGGCCGAGGCCAGCGGGAAGCGGTTGAAGAAGTCGTCGACGCCTCGCAGGCTCTCGAAACCCGCCAGGTCCCCGAACGGATTGAAACGCGTCAGATGATTTGCCATGTCGAACCTCCCAATACGGTCAACCACAGGAAACGGGTCGGACGGCGCGCATGGACATACACCATCCCGCCCATGCCTTCAATATGGGTTTTTCCGGATTGGAATTCAAGCGGCCAGGGTGAGAAAACGAAGCTTGGTTGACGGCGGTCAATTCGGCCAGTTTGGCGGCCTCAGTCGTCCACCGACGGAGCTGTCACGATGCCCAGCCTGCCCCCTACCGCGCCCCACGCACCGCCCCAAACCACCGAAACTGGCGGCGCGCCAACACCCAGCCTCCATGCCATACGAGAAAGGCGAGAAAACCAACCGCAGGCGCCCCCAGCAACAACCGTCCCGTCCGGCTGCCATCGATCAGCACCAGGAACACACAGGCGGCGATCATCAGGCCGTTCCTGGCCCAGGCGCCGGGCGTCTCGACCGCATCCGCCAGGAACACCGGCAGCAAGAAGGCCCCGGCTTTCCACAACACACCATACACCGCCAGGAAACTGTCTTGCCGGGGTCCGTCGAGCAGAGCGTGTCCGGTGGGGTTCCAGACCTTGGACACAGCGAGGCTGACGAGCACCACCACTCGTCCCCAAAAGCCCTCCCCGGCTGCCTCGATGCCCAGGCATCAGGTTAGCAGTGAAAGACTATACGAATGGTTAGGATTGTCAGATGAAGTACGGGACTGGATATCAGTCGCGGAAAACGTCTTCCAGGGTTTCCGCATCCAGAATGTTCAGCAACCAGGTCTCCAGCGCGGGACACCGGGCAGATCGAACCCGCTGCGTGGTGGCCTCGTCCACCGGACCAAAGCGACGTTCGATCTGGCGCAGCAGTGTATTGGCCTCAGTTTCGTCGCGGAGTGCGCGCTCAAGCGATGTCACATATGCCATCTTGTTTTCCTCTGTCAAGGTTCTAACTGCCCGTAGATACTCCGGCCCCAGATCTTCGGGAAGCGCAATCATCCAATCGATCAAGCGATAGAGCTGCCACGCAACATCAGGACCATAACCGTAGCGCCGCAGCCCCCGAACCAACTCAAACTTCGGCCCCAGCCGGGTACGTTTGTCGGGGTGGCGGTTGGCCTGCAGTTGCGCCATGATCAACACGGCAAACGGGTTGCTTGGGGCCAAGACCTCCAGCTCGTCCCACCGGTCTCGCCAGCCTTCCAATTCTACGACAGGAAAAGCGAACCGGACGCCTTGGCCCAGATGTTCGTCGGTGTAGATCAGACGGTCGCCAACCCCCTGATTTTCCAGCAAAACGCCCAGACTGTAGACCGCCGGTGGCAGGTCCAGATCCCGCTGCTGCATGATGCGCGCCTGGATGCGGTGGCGGTATTCGTACATACGCCAGGTAAAGCGGCGCAGCGCCTTGCGGCCCGGCAATCGGCCCTCGACCTCGATGTGGACCAGCAGCCAGGCGTCCGCGCCATTGAGCAGACACACCTGTACCAGCTTGTCCACAAAGCGCCGTCCCTTCTTACTGGGAAAGGCGATAGCTTGCAATTCCTTATCCAGGAACTGGACCGGCACAGACCAATCGATTTTGACATGCAAGCGGGGGGCCAAAAGCGCAATCGCTTGGGGGAAAAACCATTCGAGGCCGCTCTTCCAGGGGCTATCGTGATCATCCGTCGTGACGGCAGTAGGGGGAGATATATTCCGGGCGGGCATTGCGGGCTTCCTGATAGGGAAGCCCCCATTCTGTTGATGCCCACCTTGCCCTGCTAGACGGGGATATACGAACAGATAAAAAGATCATGGCAGTAACGTGATCAGATTGACGTCGGAATCGGGCATGGCTACGCATTCAACCCAAAATCCCCATTACCCAAACCGCGCACCTTTCTGCTAACCCAGATCTGGCAGGAAATGAAAATATCATGCAACGTCAACCTGACACCACAAATCAGGAGTGCCACCGTAATTACCCTAAAGCACAGGCTACAAGTATTGTTACAATAAGAAAATTTTGGTATGTTATGCAGTCATGCACGTCCCATCGCAAGGGGATAACCCAATGACCCAGATCAGACTGAGCTATTGCATCGCACTACTGGTAATCGGCACTATCGTTTCATCCAGCAGCCTTGCCTTCCAGATCCTGCCGCGTATCAGCGACGTTGATCGACAACTCACCAGCGTGGGCAGCAACAGATGGCTGGATGGAGCTGGGCAGTTGGTGATCGGTCGCTTTGCACAAATGATCAAGCACCCAGTCCACGAGGCCATTGTGCTCAACGCGCTCGGCTGTGTCGTCCCCCCAGGCGACGAATCAGAATGCGTGACGATAGACGCTGTCAAAAAACATCAAGTGCTGCTCTATGGTGTGCGCTGGCCCGACGATCCGCCATTCGCGTTGAATCGCACCTCACCCCCGAGAATCTCAGGCTGCAACCCCAACGTGACATTACGCTCCACCGCCCAGCCGAAATGCTGGTACGGCCTATTCACAGATGCAGCGCAATCAGCCCCAAAAAGGCTGGCCAAGCAGCCTGAAAAACCTGCCTTCGGGCCTGGAGACTATTTGCTGTACAGGTCACATTTTGGAGATCTTCAATTCCTCCACTCCATGGCGGCACGCGACGGCGAGCCCGCGGAAGAGACTTTGCAACGGATGCGGATGTGGGCACGATTTCTATGGGGTATTGCGATCAAGGAAATCCCCACCGACCAATACATTCGGAATTTGAATGTAGAGCAGCTTGAACAGCTCTTTCCAGGGGACATGACGGCAACCAACTTATTCGCAACCGGCATCGTCGAGGTGCGCAAGCACTTGGATGAAGTCGCTATGGGAGCACTCCTGCATATGGTCCAAGACAGTTTTTCTCAGGCGCATACGGGCAGGCTGCCGGAAAGCGGCGTGCGCTGCAAAGACATCCCTCGGTTCTTACAACCTGGGAAAATCAGTCAATTCTACAGTTATGCCGGTCAGATAGGGAGTCAACATGATCGCGAAGACACATTCAAGGCCCTGAGCCTGCAAACGCTGCAAACCCAGCCCAGCGTTGTTGACGCCAGTCGCGCATTTCTGACCCTGTGGCAAGAGCATGCTTCTTGGGAACAAGCCGAGAAATACTTTAATTGTGTTTTCGACCTTGCTGCCCCGCAGGCGCCGTCCGGACCTGGTCCGTACAGCCAATAAGCAAGGGTTCCTGCAGATCACGGGCATACCAGAACACTATGTTCTCACTGAGAATCACCTGTGTCATTGCGTCAAAGTGATTTTGCATCCGCTGGATTAGTTCGTTGGCTATGGGCGAAGCCTTAGGAAAAGCACGACCTTGCTAGCCTAGCACGGGCGGCATCACACGGGTCGAAGCCGGCCTGACGCAGGCCCAAGTCGCGGCTCGCATGGGGACCCAGGCACCGGCCGTGGCACGCCTGGAAAATGCCTTGATGACGGGGAAGCATTCACCATCCATCGCAACGCTGCAAAAATATGCAGCTGCCTTAGGCAAAAAGCTGGAAGTCCGTTTTGTCTGACACGAGACCGCTCTTGCCGTCAAGCGCTTTGGCGTCATCCCCAACGCTGTGACGCAACGCCACCGAGAGCGGTTTCGCGAGTCGGCCAGACCCGTCGCTCCAACTCGCCGGACTGAGGCTTCAGCGGCTTGGGATCCAACGGAAATCCGGAAAAATTTACAGGGAACCGTGCTTACATTATCTCAAATCCCGCAACTCAAAACCATAAAAATCGCCCTGAAACACGCATGGATGCTTGCGCTACGGATTATTCAGAACCGGCAATTTAGAAGAATGGACCGCATCATCTCGCACCAACTCACATTCATTCGGGAAATTACGATTAAGAATTGACTCTTCATTATTATTTTTCTTTTCTTTTCCAAGCGCCTCTTTCAAGAAGATCGCCGCACCAACCAAAGGCGCACTACTCTCTTGGAGAGATCTATCTTGCTCATCACGTTCTAAAATAGCAGGCAATGGCTGCCAAGCTAATATTTTTCCCTTTTCAAGAATTACCCGACGGGCCACACCATGCCCGCTTTTCCCATCTATGGCCCCACGCGTCGTTACCCAAACCAAGGCGCTTTCATGCTTGCTCTCGAGACCGACATGATCATCGGTCTCAAGGGATTTTCTCTCAACAGCCAGCGCCGCAAAGTCCAAGACCACTTGCGACCCTATTCTGGATCTAATGATCACTGGGCATATAGATGCCACATCCGCGCCAGCGGTAGGCGAGCAGACTTTCTGCCCAAGCGCACCATTCATCTCATCACACGTTTTTTTATCAACCACGATACGTGCCGCGCTGATTTCCCCCAAATTCAACACCCGAACAACCATGAACGGGATAACGGAAAAACTTCCGGTAGCGCTCATGACATAGAAAAATAACAACGGAACCACCAAGCATGAGAGATACAACGCGCCACCAGGCTTCACAGAGGAGATCAATGTAGCCACGACGGATACCGCAAGAAGAATCAAAAACAACACAATCAGGACCATATAGTCCGGCGCAGTTCTTATATCTCCATTAGTTCCCATCAGAATGACAAAAAACAGCGGGAACGCCATGATCACGATAAGCGCCATCACCTCCAATAAGGAAAAAATATAATAACGCTTGAAATTCCCCCTGCGAAGCGACTTGTCTTTCACAGAACCGACGAACTCGAAATCAGGCCAATTACAGCTCGAAAACGCTCCAAGCATCGGAAGAATCAATATAACCGCACCAACCAACGCCAATAAACACAGCAAATTCCGAGAAAACCATAAATTAAGATAGTAGCCAAGGGCCAACACAAGAACCAAAGAAGATGTGAATGGCAATATAAACAGATGAGCCTTGTTCACGTTCCATAGATTATTCTTCAATAAAGAAAGAGCAGCCCCCGGAATAGCCAACAGGAACATGACATAAAAAGATATGAAAAGACCCAATGAAGCCATCGCATACAGCACCGAAGCAATATCCGACAAGGTCATATCAGGCATATAACGGATACGCCCAAAGAAAACCAGCAACAGGACAAACCCAGCAGACCACACTACTGCAGAAAAGAATTTGAATGGATTTTCTTTGATAAAACAGAGCAACCACGATCCAAATCCATGCCTTGTAGCTTCAGCATATTTAATATTCCGTTCATATTCCATCACCACTTAATCTCCATACGACAATCAGCATCCTGAATACCCTTGACATCCAACAGGCCATATCCACATTCAACCTTCCTGGATCGTAACCACCCCTATCAAGTAGGCATGGGCTGATAGAGATTAGGAGCAAGGGATAGCCGCGGCATAAACTGCACCGGCGACGAAACGCCGCCCAGCGCTTCATGCGGGCGGTATTCGTTGTAATCGACCAGCCATTGGTCGGTAATGGCTTGGACCTGCTGCGGATTGGCGAACAGGTGTGCATCGAGCACTTCATCCGGTTGAAGCGCTCGATGAAGGCATCCTGATTCGGCTTGCCAGGCTGGATATAACGTACGGCGATGCCTCGCGCAGCGGCCCATTCGGAGAAGGCCTGAGAGATCATCTCCGGCCAAGCATCCCCGGTTCACCTCATCGATCACACTCAGCGTGCGGAAGCGTCGGCCGCAGTACAAAGCATGGTGCATGAAGTCCAATACCCAGCATCGGTTCGGCGCCAGGGAACAATCCAACGGCTGGCGTGGCCGATCGGCCAGCCGTTTCTCGCAACGTCGAGACAAATCAAGTCCCATCTCGCAGTACACCCGGTGAACTCGCTTTTTGTTCCAGCAGCGGCCATCGAGCCACAGCAAAGCACGTCCAAAACCCCCAGCGCCCATGCCGAGTCACGCTCGCAGAGCGCATCAATGACCTCGGCATCGCGCTCAGCGGCCTAGGTTGGCCTGTTGTAATACGCCGCCCGCGACAGACCAGCAACCGGACAGGCGCGTGTGATCGAGAGCTTGGACTACACCAACTGTCCAATGACCTCGCGCCTGGCTGACGGCGTCAGGATTTTCGGTTCAGCACATCCTTGATGTGCTGAGTTCTCCAGAGCCAGACCGATAGGCCAGATCATCCAGACCCAAGCGTAGGTATGATACTGATCGGCATCGCTCTGGATCCCGAATGGCTGGATCGCGCAAAGATGAAACACCAGGATCCTTGCAACGGTCATTACAAATAGAAATACGGCCTCTGGATTACCGCATGCCTTCTCCCTAAGACTCGGAAGGATCAGCGCGCTTCTACCTCGCCCCCCACCCCGTCAGCACGATCCGCACCGTCTTGAACACGATCAGGATGTCCAGCCACAGCGAGAAATGCTTGATGTAGTAGAAATCGTGCTGGATCTTGACCCGCGTCGCATCGGCGTCCCCGGCGTAGCCCTGCATCACCTGGGCCCAGCCGGTGATGCCGGGGCGCACGACGTGACGGTAGATGTAGAAGGGGATCTCGGCGTCGAACTGGTCCACGAACACGCGCTGTTCCGGCCGCGGGCCGATCAGGCTCATGTCGCCCTTCAGCACGTTCCACAACTGGGGCAATTCATCCAGGCGGGTCTTGCGGATGAAGGCGCCGACGCGCGTGATGCGGTCGTCGCCGTCGCAGGCCAGGCGCGCGCCGTCGGCTTCGGCGTCGATGCGCATGCTGCGGAATTTGTAGATGCGGAAGTCCCGGTTGCCCAGGCCCACGCGATTCTGCACGAACACCGCCGGGCCGGGGCTGTCCAGCCGGATGGCGATGGCCGTGAACAGCATCAGCGGCAGGACGATCGGCACGACGACCAGCACGCCCAGGATATCGATCAGGCGCTTGCAGACGGTATACAGCGGCGAAGGCAGCAGAGTGCCGACCTCGTTTTCAGACAGGTGGTCGATGCGCACGCGCCCGGTCAGGCCTTCCATCACCTGGCGGATATGGAACACGGGGATGTGCGCCAGGATGCACTGGGCCAGAAAGCGTTCCCACTGCGCCGTCATGGTCGACCCGCGCAGGTCCGCGACGACGGCGTCATAGCGCACCCCCCGCAGGTCCGGCTCGGTCAGGTGACGGATTTCGAGATTGGGCGCCGACTGAAGATTACAGGGCGGGTCCATGGGCAGCACGGCCAGCTTCACCCGCCGGTAGCGCCGGCCCACGAAATACCCCGCATAGCACCAGAGCAGGCACAGCCCGTAGGCCGACAGCAGGACGGCGCGCGAATAGCTGCTGCGGCTGAAGAACAATATCGCAAACGCCAGCAGAAACATCCCGGACACGATAGGCGCGATATGCGCCATGATGCCGCCCCCCGAGAACCGCGACAGGCGACGCAGCACCAGGACGACGACCACGAACGACAGGCCCACCGCCCACAGCGTATTGATCCGCGCCGCATCCAGGTGGCGCCAGAACACCGTGCCCCAGGACCAGACCGCCGGCGCGAGCAGGACGACGCACAAGCCCGCCAGCAACTGGAACGGCCCGTTCAACAGCAGGATTTCATACCACCGCGAATGGCGGCGCTCGTAGCGGCCCACCCCATCGTCCTCTTGCACTCTCAAGCAATCCCCCTATGATCATCATCCGCCGCATCCCACAGCCATTCGGACAAACGCGCATTGACCCGGCGCACGTCGAAGCGATCCTCGGCCAGGCGGCGGCTGGCCGCCCCCATGGACTCGATCCGGCCCGGGTCCCGCACGAAGCGCAGCATGGCCTGCGCCAGCGCCTGCGCGTCCCGTACCGGCACCCGATAGCCATTCACGCCGTCCTCGACGGTTTCCCGGCACCCCGGCGCATCGGTCGTGATCACCGGCCGCCCCATGGCCATGGCTTCCTGGGTACTGCGCGGCACGCCTTCGCGCCAGGACGGCAGGACGAACACGCTGGCCCGCATCATCCAGGGCCGGACCTCCACATGGCCCGGCCATTCCAGGATGCCCTCGTCCACCCAGGACTGGACTTCCGCGCGGCCCAGGCCGCCCGGATTCGAATCCAGCCCGCCCAATAGCAGGAACCGCACGCCGGGATGCCGACCACGCACTTCCCGGGCCGCCGCCACATACTCGACGATGCCCTTTTCACGCAGCAGCCGCGCCACCAGCAGGAAGGTGACCGGCTCACGGACCGGCGGCACGGGTGCCCAGGCGTCCAGGTCCACCCCGATCCCGCCCAGCACCACGGCGCGGTCGGCCGGCGCCAGGCCGCGTTCCACGAACTCTCGGCGATCGTCCGGGTTCAGGAAGATCACCCGATGCGCGCGCGACAGGGCCAGCCGATACAGCCCCCCAACCACGCGGCGGAGAATCCGGCGTTTCCAGCCCAGCGGCCGGTCGCCGTCGGTGAAGACGAAGCCCACCCCCTCGATCATCGCCACGCGGCGCGGCACCCGCGCCGCCCAGGCCGCCAGCGAGCCATAGATGACCGGCTTGGTCGAAAACGCGAACGTCACATCCGGGCGCAGGCGACGCAGCAGGCGCACGAGCGCCCAGGCGTCGCGCAGATCGCGCACGGGATTCATGCCGGTGCGCTGCAAACCATAGTCGATCGGCTCGGCCCCCAGGCGGCGCACGGCGGCCCGGTCCTCGTCCAGATAGTCGGGCGCCAGGCACAGCACCCGCGCGCCGGAGGCGCACAGACCCTGGATCCAGTCTCCGCGAAAATTCAGCAGGGATCCCGCATGATGGGCGATCAGGGCTATCGTCTTCGGCATACCAGGATTATCCACTCGCCCCGCCCGCGCGCGTACGGCGAACAGCCCTGTAAACCAGGCATTGCGCGCAACGCACCACGGCCTTGATCTTGTCCACGAGATGGGGCTCCCTGTGAATCTGCCCGGCGTAGAACAGGAAAAACCCCCAGGGGTTGCGCCGCAGATGTATCGAAAAATTCCGAGTATACCCATCCTCCAGGTACTCGCAGCGATAGACCGCGCGATCCAGATAGAACAGGATGGTCCCAAGGTCCCCGATCCGATTCCAGGCGTACAAATCCGGCACGAACTTTTCGCCCGGGATGACGGGAAACGGCGCCGCCGCCATGGCTTCGCGCCGGAAGACGTAGGCCAGTTCCCCCCGTACGCGACGGCCGGCCTCGGTCGGCGCAGCGGCCCAGGGCACGGGCAGATCCGCGCAGGGCAGGCCCAGGATCCTTCCATGCGCATCGGTCTTGCGAAAACACAGGCCGACGACCCCCGCGTCATCCGCCACGGGAGACAGGGCGGCCTTCACCACGCGCAAGGCGTTGTCCGTCAGCCAGTCGTCGCTGTCGACGATGAAAATCCAGTCACCCTGCGCATGGGACACTCCTGTGTTGACGGCGACGTGCTTGCCCGCATTGTCCTGGGCCACTCGCCGCACGGGGAACGAGGCCCGCGCGGCAAACGCGTCGACCAGCACAGCCGTCCCGTCCGTGCTGCCATCGTCCACCATCAGCCACTCGAAATCCGCCCCGTCCTGACGCAGCAGGCTGTCGAACAGCCGCGGCAGAGTCCGGGCCCGTTCATAGGTCGGGGTCAACACGGTCAGCATTCCCCCGCTCCCCGGTAGATGCCCAGCCAGTCTTCCGTCACACGGCGGATGTCGAAACGACGCGCCACATAGGCCCGGTTGCAAGCCGCCAGCAAAGAGGCCCGCGACGGGTCCATGCGCAGGGCATCCCAGATGCCCTGCGCCAGCGCCGCGACATCGTCCGGCGGCACCAGGAAACCATGGTTGCCCATGACCTCGGCCACGCCGCCCACGTCGGTGGCCACCACCAGCGTGCCCGATGCCATCGCCTCGGCCACCACCAGCCCGAAGCCCTCCACCCGGGACGACAGCACCAGCAGGTCCGCCGCGCGCATCAGCGCGGGCACGTCATGGCGCTCGCCCATCAGAAACACCCGGTCCGCCAGGCCCAGCTGGCCGCGCAAGGTCTCCAGGTCGGCGCGCAAGGGGCCATCCCCCGCGATCCACAGGTCCGTGTCGGGATAATCGTCCATCACCAGGGCAAACGCGCGCAGCAACGCCGCCTGATTCTTCTCCGGCACCAGCCGCCCCACGGCCAGCACGCGCCGGCGGCCGGCCGGTCCCGGCCAGCCTTCGGCACCCGGATAGCGGCTGTGCGCGCCACGCTGGAAACGGTTCACGTCGATGCCATTGTGGACCGTCACCATGCCGCCCTCGGGCACCGCGCCGGCCTGCTCGTATTCGGCGGCGGCCTCGTGGCTGACGTGGGTGGTCACATCCGCCAGGGCGTCGGTCAGGCGGTAGGCCAGCATGACCGCACGGCCCCCTTCGCGATTGCTGTGCGCCGTGCAGACCAGGCGCCGCATGGGCGCGGCCAGGCGCGCCAGACGCGTCAGCAGATTGGCGTGCACCATGTGGCTATGCACCACATCCGGGTGCCAGCGATAGATCATGGCCGCCAGACGCGCATAGCCGCGCAGCAGACCCCGGGGCGTCTTGGCGCAATGCAGCGGATACAGGCCGACGCGCCGGTGCCTCGGCCGCAGCGCCACCCCATCGACCATGTACGCGATCATCACCCGATGGCCGCGCTCCGCCAGGCTGTCGGCCAGGTCCACCACCTGCCGCTCCGCGCCGCCCATGTTCAGCCCGGTGGACACCAGCAGAATGCGCAGCCCTGACCCCGCAGATACGTCGGCAGCCACGGGCGGAGCCCGCCACACATGCCAGGCCATCAGCGCCAGCACCCCGAACAGCAGGGTTTCGCCCACCAGCAGGCCGACGGCCATGCCCAGCCCACCGTACAGGCGCGACAGCACGATGCCCGCCAGCACCGCCGCCACCGAAAATCCCGAAATCGCGTAACTGGCGGCCTGCGCGCGCCCCGCCGGAATCAGCAGGATCAAGGCCAGGCCCTGGTTCAATACCCGCAAGGGCACCAACCCCAGCAGGCCGGCAAACACCCCATAAGTCTGGGCAAAGCCATCGCCCAGCATCAGCCCCAGCACCCAGGGCCCCATCCAGGCCCCCACCGCCGTCCCGACCAGTGCCAGCAGCCCCAGGACCAGCACCAGGCGTGCGGCACCGCCATAGGCGGCCCTCCCGCCCCGCCCCACCGTGCGGGCGCATACCGGATACAAGGCCATCAACAGAGGCTGCGCCAGGCTGACCATGCCCTTGACCAGCTTTTCCGCAGGCCCGAACACACCCACCGCGTGCTGCCCGGCCGCCATGCCCAGGCCCACCGGCACCGCCGCCATGGACAGGCCGCCGGCCCCTCGGTAGACGAAGAAATGAAAGCCTTCGCGCAGCTGACGCAAGGACCCGCGCCAGTCCCATTGCCCCGGGCCGACCTGCCATCGCGCCCAGCCCAGGGTCAAGCTTGTGTTCAGCAAAGGCGGTACCGCCAGGATCCATAGTGCCGCATGGAAATCCCCCGGCTCGCGCACCGCCCAGGCCAGCACCGCCAGCCCGCCCAAGCGCAACGCCACGTCCAGCGCCGCCGGCCCGGCCATGCGCTCCACCCCCTGGAAATACCACATGGGGCTGTAGCCGAAAGCCAGGAAATACGCGATCACGAAGGGCACCAGCGCCGGGTCGGTCAACGCGACACCGCCCCAGCCGCCCATCCAGACCAGCAGCCCGATGGCGATCATGGGCACGGCCAGCAGCGTCTTGGCCCCCATCACCTGGGCGAACAAGCCGGCCAGCGTTGCACGATCGCCCCGCACCGCCGCCTGCCGGGCCGCGTTCAGATTGAAGCCGTATTCCGCCACCACCGACGCCGTCAGCGCCAGCCCCTGGCAAAACAGGATCCGGCCATACAGGCCGGGTCCCAGCGCGCGCGCCAGGATCGGGATTTCCAGCAAGGGCACCAGATAGGACGCCAGTTGCACCCCGTACAACGCGCCGGCGTTGCGCGCCAGCGCCCCCATCGATCCGCGCCGGGCCATCATGCTGTCCGCACCGGCTGCCAGGCGAAGGCCAGCATCAGGATCAGGTATCCCCATTCGGACATTTCCGTGCTGAAGGTGTGCAGATTCAGTGCGACGCAATAGGCCAGCGCCGACCCCGACGTCGCTAGGACGAAATACACCCGGCCCGGATCCGCCGAGCGATCCCACAGCACCCGCATCGGCAAGACCGACGCGACGACGAACCCCAGCATGCCCAGCAGGCCCAATATGCCAAAATCAGCCAAGGCCCCCAGGTAGGCATTGTGCACGTTCATGGGAATGCCGTAGCCCGCGTCGATCGCGGTCGAGCCAAAGCCGCATCCCAGGGGGAAGCATTCGCGGGATTTCTCCAGGCCGTTGCGCAGAAGGCGGATGCGAGGCGCATCGCCTTCGCCCACACGATTGTCCACCACGGGCGCGAGGGCCTGCCCCACCAGAGCCTCGACTCGGGACGATTCCGTAGATGGCGCCCTCGTGAAAGCGCCCTGCTTCCAGGCATTCATCCCGGCATTGAGCAGCAGCAGGACCAGCAAGACCCCCGCCGCCAGAGGCAAAGCCCATGGCCGACGCCGGATCACGCCCCAGTCCCTCCTCCACCACAGTGCTATGCCGAAGCCCAGGCCCACCGCCACAATCAGCAACAGTCCGGTCCGGCTGCCATCGACCGACACCAGGAACAGGCATGCCCCGATCGCACAGGCCGCCGCGACCCATCGACGGGGGTTACACAGCCAATCGGCGATAAACAGCGGCAGGAAGAACAAGCCCGCCTTCCAGAGGACACCGGCGCGAGCGAATACATCCCCCTCCCGCGAGCCGCCCAGATCATACGAGGCAGAGGAAAAAATCTTAGACAGGAAAAAGACCAGTGTCACCAACGCCAGTCCTGCATACAGCACTCGCAACAGGAATTCAGCATCCATACGCGCGGCCAAGCGCCACATGACCCAGCACAAGAGGCCGATGACCAGAATCTTGAACGCCTGATACAGTGTGACACCATCGTGGTTGGCCCATGAGGACAAGACTGTGCCCAGGACCAGCAAACCGAAGGCAGCCACCATCCACAAGCCGGCCTCCCCCCATCCCGCCCAGACACGCCCGGGCCATTCCTTGGCCATCACAGCAACAGCCCACAGCCCCCAGGCCACCCAATAGCCCAGCGGAGTCAGCGTATACCGCAGACTGCCCCAGGCCATCAACAGCACAGGGATCCCCAGCAGGCCCATCATCGTCCAGCTTCGAGTCATGCTCACAACCAATCAGATGTACCCACCGATCATAAGCAGGGCAATGTGACGGTTGCGTAAGGGTTTCTTATATTTTTGAACAAGCCAATTGAAAACAAAAACAAGAATCCCGCCTATCTTCTCTGGCATTTACCCAGAGAAGATAGGCGGGATATGGAAGACGAGGCTACGGTTTGATGCGAGTGGTTACCTGCTCAAACCGCGGCATCAGAATCGCTACTGACTATTCCACACCTTGTGATAAGCATCCACCATTCTCGCAATATCAAAATGATCAGCAATTCGATGTCGCGCCTGCCGTTGACGCTCTTTCCACTGCTCCGGATTCTTAGCACGCAGGTCCAGTGCCTGCCGAATCGCCGCAGCCAACTCAACTGGTTGGCTTGGCGGCACAACCCATCCCGTATCACCCACAATGATTTCGGCATCACCGACATCCGTCGTGACGCAAGGGGTACCGCACGCCATAGCCTCACACAGCACATTGGGGAAAGCCTCCCCAAGGCTGGATAGAACATGCACATCCAATGCACTCATGATTCCGGGGATATCCTGTCGCCGTCCAAGCGGAATAATCACATCGCCCTTTCGCAAGCCATACTTAGTCAAGAGGTCCGATAGATCCGGACTATCCGGCTCCAATCCCATGCCGACCAAAACACAGCGCAGATCTATTTCTTGCTGCTTTAAGATGGCGATGGCAGCAAGAAGATTGTCATGATCCTTTTGGGGATCGAGTCTCGCCACAAGACCGATTACAGGCGTATTCTCGTTCACCCCCCACTCCCGACGCAGATCAGTTCGCGCCGGCAAGTCAGGCCGAAAAAATCGGACGTCATAGCCATTGGGGATCACAACAGCACGCCGATCATCGTATCCCATGCCACGATGTATCTGACGTGCTTTTTCAGCACAATATATGATCTTTGTGGGGACCCATCGTGATAACCAGGAATTAATGCGCGCAATCCAAATCGTCGTCCAACGAGATTTTCCCGGCGTCAGGATTGTATTATGAACCCCCCAAAAAACTCGAGAACATCCAGCAAGCCGAGCGGCCACACCTCCGAGCAGATCAGAATGATACATCCAAGTTTGAATAACAAACGGAGACTCTTCTCGAATGACGCGCCACAAACGAAAAAGGCCAAGCGAAGCAAGAAATCCACGTTGCAGTCTTATGCAGAATACACGAACACCAACAGCACTAAGCAGTTCAGCATACTTGCCCTCATCTGTCAGAGACACTACAACATGTTCATCTTTTTTTGAATTACGACACAAGCGATATAGTATAGCCTCAGCTCCGCCGTCAGACAGACCAGTGATAATATGAAGGATAAGCATCTACTTAGTCTGTTCTGAACAAATCAATTTCTTTAATAATTTCTGCACGATCATCACACAGCACTGAGATGAGGACTACTAACTATGCTCACCATGCGCCTCAGCAGATAGACGCAAAGAGCCACATGCGGAACAGCGGATGCTTCAGGTTGATCTGTCCACGCAGCACCTAGCGGAAAAGCCATCAGCCGCAGAAATCATCGACTTACGCCTTATCGGAAATCCTGAAAAATTTGCAGAAAGATACATCTGTATTATTTCAAAACCCACAATTAAAGACTACGAAAATTACCCCGGACCGCATGGGTTCTTGGGCTCCGCAGTGTTCAAAACAAACCAAATAACGTCTACTATGGAGCTAGTGTTGTTGGACAGCATGCACATCCATGGAGAAAGCACTACCTTTACAGCTTACGCCGAACCCAGGAATTCGCGACCTCATGATAAATTTTGATGAAGGCATACCAATATTCCACTCAATAAGAAAAAACCTCATACCCAGCACCAACTACAAGAGCCTGAATCTCAGATAAATATAATACATATAGAGCTTAAGGCTTCTCAATCCATTATTAAATAAGATTTCTCTCAAATTTTCTCTATAGCCGTGGATAATATCACGCGCCGAAGCCTTGCCCGAATTATGGAGAGTGAGAAAAACGTTATATATTATACTTGCAGGACGCCTGTAACCATTCAATGCAGAAACATAAGTTGAAGCCAGAACTCTGTTCTTAGATGAGTAGATGATATTTTCCAGTTTGTCCATCCATATGAAATCAAGCTCAATTTTTCTTTCAGGGCTGTACGATTTTGTTATTGATCCATCATTATACATATTATATTGTGTATGAAACCCTTTGCATGGTCTGTATGAATTAGCCAAAAGCGCAACAGTGGCAAAAAACAACATATCCTCACCCCAGGATACAGACTCATCAAACCATATCGAATTGTCGTCAATGAAATCTTTATTTATCAACCACGAGTTAGTGTTCGGAGTTGTTTTGCACAGCAAATAATTGAGCGCAAAATCTTCCTCCATAAACTTGATTTTTTGCCGCCTCGGTCTCTTTATTCCAGAGTGTTTTATATAATACCCACAATATACAAAATCCACACCTTTTGATAAAGCAACCATTCTTGATAAGAAAAATTTATCGTATATATCATCGGCATCTAAAAAAGCAATATAGCTGCCAAGAGAAGCTCTTATGCCATGATTTCTCGCAGATGAGACTCCAGAATTTTCTTGATAGAAATATCGACAACGAAGATCGTTTTCCGCAAACTCTTCAATTACCTTTTTGCTATTATCCGTAGAGCCATCATCAACGATTATAAGTTCTAGATTTTGGTATTCTTGCTCAAGAACACTATTTATAGTTTTACGCAAGTGTAATTCCTTATTGTACACAGGGACTATTACACTAACCAAAGGCTCATGCATGTTCTACATCCTATTACTATTTAAATCACGCATAGGATTGTAAATAACTGGATGGCGTATCAGCCGAAGAACAAGCAACATCAGTTGCACCCAAAGGCTGTGTCCAACAAGAACCTGCGTCCTGAAATATTCAAGCAACATCCCGAAGGGGTCTCCACCACTCGTACCCTCTGCCGAAAAACGACCAGCAATAAAATTACATTTATGCACACTTGCACCAGAATGCACTGCTGTCAGCACGAATAATTGATCTGCTGTAATGGGAAGTTTACGGGTATAGAAACCAAATCGATCATGCAAGGATCGCTGTATAGCCACCCCAACTGCGTGCCCACTTATATGAGCGGCCATCCCATACAGCCACTCCCTCCGCCGCTCACGCGGAGCAACAACTCGACCATCGACCTCGATCATGGCGGTCACCAGGTCCGCACCGGACAACCTGCACGCCTGCTTATATTTCGCAATCGCATCAGGATACAAATCATCATCTGCCCCGACCACGAGGTAGTATGAGCCCTTTGCCAATCCGATGGCACGGTTCAGGGCATCGTAGATACCAAAATCCGGACGGGAATCCACCCGGACATCCAACACTTTCCCAGCCTCTTCCAGCAGGGCCAGTGTTTCATCCTTCGATGCACCATCCGCCACGACCCACTCAAAATCCTGATCGGTCTGCGCCTGCAACGAAGCAATCAGACGCGGCAGGACTGTCGCCGCGTTATAGGTTGCCGTGATGACAGAAAATTTGATCTTATGTTCTTCCATACCGGTCCTCCAGACGCACGATGTCGTCGTCTCCCAAATACGCACCGGACTGCACCTCGATCAGCTCCAGAGGAATGACGCCAGGATTTTCCAGACAATGGACTTGACCAATTGGAATATAGGTAGATTCATTTTCAGTGACCAGGTAGGTTTTTTCACCATTAGTCACCCGGGCGGTTCCGCTGACAACCACCCAATGTTCTGCCCGATGATGATGCTTCTGCACCGACAGCTTGGCCCCCGGATTTACCGTGATTTTCTTCACCTGATAGCGAGCGCCGCTGCCGATCGCATCATAAACCCCCCAGGGTCGATATACATCCCGGTGCTGAACGTGCTCCGTGCGTCCGGCATCTCGCAACTGCTCCACGATCCGCTTGACATCCTGAACTCGATCCTTGTGCGCCACGAGCACGGCGTCCTTGGTCTCGACAAGCACCAAGTCTCGAATGCCCACCGCGGCCACCAGCCGGTGCTCAGCGTATATCAGAGAATCCCTTACCTGTTCCGTTAGAACATCACCTTGCAGACAATTCCCGTTGCCATCGCAATCCAGCACATCTCCCAGCGCAGCCCAAGCGCCCAAATCATTCCAGCCAGCGTCCAGAGCCACCACCACCGCATCCCGGGTATGTTCCATGACGGCGTAGTCGATGGAATCCGAAGGGCACAGTGCAAAGGCATCCGCATCGATCCGCACAAAATCCAGGTCCTTCGCCATACCCGCCAGAGCACTCCGGCAGGCGTCCAGGATTTCGGGCCGACGCTGTTCCAGCTCACGCACATATCGGCTAGCCTTGAACAGGAACATGCCGCTGTTCCAGTAGTAACGTCCGGTCTCCAGATAATCCGCTGCCCTTTGAGCATCAGGCTTTTCCACGAATCGGGCGACTCGCCATCCCGCAGCGACCGGATCGCCCCGCTCGATATAGCCATAACCGGTTTCCGGCTGGTTCGGGACGATGCCGAAAGTCACCAGATGCCCATCCAGCGCCAGTTCCCTGGCCTGAGCAATCGCTCGATGAAATGCCGGTATGTCGGCAATCACGTGATCTGCCGCCAACACCAGCAGAAGAGGATCATCCCCCTGCGCCATCGCTTGCAGTGCCGCCAGAGCAATAGCCGGGGCGGTATTGCGGCCCATGGGCTCCAACAGAATCGTCGCATCAGTCTGATCGATCTGGCGCAATTGTTCCGCCGCCAGGAACCGATGCTGTTCATTGCAAATAACCATGGGCGCCGCACAATCCAGGCCATCCAGGCGACGGATCGTCTGCTGCAGCATGGTTTGCGGACCACGCAGCGACAAGAACTGCTTGGGCTTATGTTCGCGCGACAGAGGCCACAGCCGGGTCCCCGACCCACCAGCCAGCACGACAGGCAAGAGAGATGTCATCAATCAATCCGTTCAAATAGCCCGCACATCATCTGCATGAGCGGTGTACCAGGCATAGGTGTCCGCCAAACCTTGCTCCAACGGAATCTCCGCCTGCCAGCCCAGGCCCTGAATGCGGGAGACATCCAACAGTTTGCGCGGGGTGCCGTCCGGCTGGCCAGGGTCGAACATGATGGCACCCTGGTAGCCGACGACTCGGGCTATCAACGCAGCCAACTCCCGAATCGTGATGTCCTGCCCACAGCCCACATTGATGTGCGACAACATGGGGCGAACCTGACCCGCCCATACATCCGAGGGCAATTCCATCACATGCACAGAGGCAGCCGCCATATCGTCCACATGCAGAAACTCGCGGCGGGGACTACCACTGCCCCAGACGGCCACTCGAGCATCGTCCTGTATCTTCGCCTGATGAAAGCGACGCATCAGGGCAGGAATCACGTGGCTGTTCTGTGCATGAAAATTATCTCCAGGGCCGTATAGATTGGTCGGCATGACACTGCGGTAATCCCGGCCATGCTGCCGATTGAAAGACTCGCACAGCTTGATCCCCGCGATCTTGGCAATCGCGTAGGGTTCGTTTGTGGGTTCCAGCACACCGGTCAACAAGGCATCCTCACGCATGGGCTGTGCCGCCAGCCGGGGGTAAATGCAGGAAGAACCCAGAAACAGCAGCTTCTGTACTCCATGATTGTGGGCAGCCTTAACGACATTGGCCTGAATCATCAGATTGTCATAAATGAAATCCGCCGGATAGGTGTCATTGGCATGGATGCCTCCCACCCGTGCCGCTGCCAGATAAACTTGATCGATCGCATGCGTAGCGAAAAAATCGTGCACCGCCTGCTGATCCAGCAAATCCAGCTGATCGCGGCCCGCCGTCAGGATGTTCTCATACCCCAGCGCACATAAGCGGCGCACGATGGCCGAGCCCACCATACCCAGGTGACCAGCCACAAAAACCGTTCCTTGCCTGTCGACTGTCATTGGATCAATTTTCCCGAGATACTCGTACATCGTAGCCATGAGTCTTCAGCAATGCATGCCGCCTAGCATCTTCCAGATCGCGGGCCACCATTTCCTCCACCATCTGGTCCAGGCCGATTTCCGGCACCCACCCCAGTTTTTCCCTCGCCTTGGTCGGATCGCCTAGCAGTGTTTCGACTTCAGCCGGGCGGAAATACCGTGGATCCACCGCGACAATCACGTCTCCTGGACGCACCCTGGGCGCTGCATCGCCAGTGACGGCTTCTACCACCCCTTGCTCATCCACGCCCACCCCCTGAAAGCGCAATGTGATGCCCAACTGGACGGCCGCCTTGCGGATGAAATCGCGCACCGAATACTGCACCCCGGTGGCGATCACGAAATCCTCCGGCTGATCCTGCTGCAACATCAACCACTGCATCCGCACGTAGTCATGCGCATGCCCCCAGTCGCGCAACGCGTCCATATTGCCCATATACAGACATTTTTCCAGCCCCTGAGCGATATTGGCTAGCCCTCGAGTGATTTTGCGTGTGACAAAGGTTTCCCCACGGCGAGGGGACTCGTGATTGAACAGAATGCCATTGCAGGCATAGAGTCCGTAGGCCTCTCGGTAGTTCACCGTAATCCAATAGGCATACAATTTGGCAACTGCGTAGGGGCTGCGTGGATAAAACGGCGTGGTTTCTTTTTGGGGTACCTCCTGCACCAGACCATAAAGCTCCGATGTCGATGCTTGGTAGAAACGTGTTTTCTTTTCCAAGCCCAGGAAACGGATGCCTTCCAGCAGGCGCAAGGTACCCAACGCATCCACATCCGCCGTGTACTCTGGCGACTCGAAGCTGACTGCCACATGGGATTGCGCTGCCAGATTATAGACTTCGTCGGGTTGAACCTCCGACAGAACGCGAATCAAATTAGAGGAATCCGACAGGTCGCCGTAGTGCAGAACCAGATTGCGGTTCGACTCATGAGGATCCTGGTATAGATGATCAATTCTCTGGGTATTCAGAGATGAAGCACGGCGCTTGATGCCGTGAACCGTATAGCCCTTTGCCAGCAAAAATTCTGCCAAATAGGAACCGTCCTGCCCTGTAATACCAGTAATTAACGCGATGCGACTCATATATAATCCACAGTATCTTGCAGCATTTCTTCAAAAAACCTTAGTCCACCAGACCTGACGAACCGCGGAGTTCGAGCCAATAACTCGTGAAAAATCCGCTACGTTCCAGGACCTGACTTCAAACATCAATATCGACAGAGATCCCGGCTATTCTGACAGGCGAGGCTGGGCCGCCAGAAGTTGCTCAGCCAGTTTCCAGTCCTGCTCCGTGTCGATATCAACCAGCTCTACCGGACTCTCCATGATCAAGGGCAGCATATCCTGTGCATAGAGGGAGTGTGACTTGCGCAAGACATCGGCAGGCACCAGATAAAATGCGCCGTTGACAGCATAAGCAGGCGGCAGATCCTGCGATCTGAGATGCAGACCGCCACTCTCCACAAATGGCTTGAGCTTCTGGCCATCCAAACGGAAGCACCAGAGCGGGTGAGTGGCCGCAGGAGAGACGCCGACAACGCTGCAGCCTGGATTGCGTGAAAACAGGGCGAGGCCCGCTCGCATGCTTGCGGGGCTGCGAAAAGGTGAAGTAGGCTGGAGCAGCAGCAGCCCATCCACCCGCCCATGCTTCTGCTCGTAATACTCCAACGCATGTAGTGCGACATCGACGGATCGTGCTGTATCGGTTGACAGTTCCGCTGGACGCAACCAAGGCACCAAGGCACCCGCGGCCCGTGCCAGTGACGCGATTTCCGGATCATCCGTAGAGACAAGCACGGCCACGATGTCCGGCATCCCCTTGGCAGCAGCAATGCTCCACTCGATCAGCGGCTTGCCACCAAGTGGCCGCACATTCTTGCGCGGAAGCCTTTTTGAGCCACCACGCGCAGGAATCAGTGCCAGAATTCTCATATGGCGAAAACGCGGTACGATATCTGCAGAAATCTCAAGGCTACCCCCCCTTCTGACAGCGCCTGATCAACATGGCCTATGCGCGATCCACCAGACCACTGTTAATCGAATTCGATGCGGACTTCAGATCATCCGGCCTGCCGACATCCAGCCACGGCTCATACATCGGATAAGCCACCGTTCTCATCCCCTTACCTTGCAATCGCTCGAACAAAACAGGCATGTCGCAGGGAGCCCCTGGCAACAGACTGTCAAGCGCCTCAGGGGTCAATGCATACACTCCGGCATTGATGTGGGTACGCGCTACCGGTTTTTCCTCAAAACCGACAATGTCGATGCCATCGGTCTGAACCACGCCAAACGGATGCTGCCATTCATGCAGACGAACCGCCATGGTCCCTGCAGCAGCATACCGCCCATGAAAATCAAGCAGCTCGCTGTAATGGATGTCTGTAATCACATCGCCATTGGTCACCACAAATGGCTCTTCAGGCCGAGGGTCAAGCAAGCTCAAGGCCCCGGCAGTTCCCAATGGAGTCGATTCACGCAAATATTCAATCCTGATATCGAACTTCTCACCTGTGCCAAAATAGTCCTCGATCATGTGGCCCAGATAATGGATGGCCAGGACAAAATGGCGGAAGCCTTCCGCCTTGGCCCGATCGATGATGTGCTCAAGCATTGGCTTGCCTGCCAAGGGGACCAGCGGCTTGGGACAGTTCTCGGTATGCGGCATCAGTCGCGTCCCCTTGCCACCGGCCATGATCACCATAGTGTTGGAGCGCACTACCGGCGTTGCAACCTCGTTCCACAGATGCAGGCCGACCACATGCTGCTGTTCGTCAACGATGGGAATCTGCTGAATTTTGTTGGCGGTCATGAGCTGCATGACTGTATCCCGACCAAGACCGGGCGGCACCACCAGTGCATTGCGATGCACGATTTCCGAAATAGGGCTGTCCAGACCCAGACCACGCAAGAGGCCACGACGGATGTCGCCGTCCGATATGGTGCCTTCCAACTCGCCGCGCCCACTCGCCACCAAGACGATTTTGATGGCGATTTCGTCTAAATTCTGGATCGCCTGCCGAATGGTCGAGTCGAGAGGCAACATGGCCTTCCGCCAGTTATCGATGGGAGCGGTCATATCTCACCTACCGTACGTGTCGGGCAAGTCATAAAACGTCTTTTTAAGTGGGCTCGAGAAGTCGTAATTTTCCAGGATGCGCAGTATCTTTTCGCTAGCACCGCCCTCACCATAGGGATTGCGGGTCTGTTGCAAAGTTTCCTGGAAGCTCGCTGAGCAGGCCATGGCCAGGGCGGCTCTGATGCTGGCGCACTGCGGCTCGCAGTCAATCACACTTGTCGCCTTGAGCCGGCCCTTTTGACGGTCGCCAATATTGATCGTCGCCTTACGAAAACTGGGAACTTCGATCAGTCCGCTAGACGAGTTACCTACGACGACATCGACCTGCGCAACCGTCGACAGATAGCGCAGTTGACCTAGCGATGCATAGGCACGGGCATTCGGCCGCTGAGCAACGAAGGTGCTGATCATTCGACCCAGTACCCTCCCCTGCGTATCGGCGTTGGGCATGGTAAAGATCAGATTGGTGTTTTCAAGTGAGTCAAGCGCAGCCAGCAGCTCCCCCATCTGCACACTTGCCAAATCCTGATCAAGCGTGGCTGGATGAAAGGTGACCAGCATATTTTTCGCTGCCAGCCTGAAATCCAGCGCGGCCTCCAGCGCCGGACGGTCCAGCAAGTCGAGGTTGAGTATGTTATCGATGCCCAAACCGCCGACAAGGAAGACCCGGACAGGATCCTCGCCCAGTTGGATGACGCGCCGGCGGTACTCGTCCGCGGCCACGAAATGTAGCTGGGCCATCTTGGTGATCGAGTGCCGCATGGCCTCATCGAAAGCACCCTCGGTGGTTTCCCCTCCATGCAGATGTGCGATAGGGATCTTGGCAATCATGGCCGCGGCGGCAGCAGAAAAGATCTCGTAACGGTCACCCAGCAGAACCACCATATCCGGCTGAAGATCGGCAAGAGCATCCGCAAAGCCGATCATGGCCACGCCCATGGATTTGGTGATCCCAACCGATGTATCCGAGCTCAGCAGCATTTCAACCTTGCGATCGACATGAAAGCCATCCACCTCAATTTCACGGACAGTCATGCCAAACTCAGGTGCAAGATGGGCGCCTGTGGCAATGATCTGGAGCTGAAAAATCGATGACTGCCGAATACCTTCCATGAGCCAACGCAACAGGCCATATTCGGCACGGGTACCAGTGATGACGCAAATCTTCTTCACAGGAAAATCATCTCATCTGTCGCATAATCGCGATTGGCGGGACGGCCGAGCACCTCATCCCAACGCATGGGAGAGATTCCCGTACCCGGGCGCTTGGCCGTGATGTTTTCCGTTGTAAAGACTTCGCCTGCGCGGATCGGGCGGCTGGCCACGATGGACTTTCTGGCGACAGGCATGTTCTTGACTTCGCTCGGACTGGCGCGCTTGATACCATCGCCGAGCGCCAACTCGATATTGCGGATCGCCACGACCATGGCCTTGAGCTCATCCGGTTCAAGACTGGCGGCATGATCGGGACCGGGCAGGTTGCGATCGAGCGTGAAATGCTTTTCAATCACTATCGCACCCAGCGCCACAGCGGCAATCGCCACCTCGATTCCGGGGGTGTGATCGGAATAGCCGACTGCCACATTGAATGCTTGGCCAATGTTGCGCATGGCGCGCAAATTGACATCCACCATCGGTGTCGGATATTCAGTATTGCAATGCAGCACTGTAATATGCTCACGACTGACCCCCCCCTCTTCGAGCACGGCAAGCGCACTCTCGATATCGCCAAGAGAAGCCATGCCAGTAGACAATATCACCGGTTTGCCGTGCTCGGCCACGCGGCGCAGATAGGGCAGATTGGTGATTTCACCAGAAGGAATCTTGACACGATCCAGCCCAAGCCCCATCAGAAAATCCAGGCTTTGAACATCAAAACCGGTGCTGAAGAAGCGAATGCCATGGCGACGGCAATGCTCAATCAGGCTCTGGTGCATCTCATCACTCAACTCGAGGCGCCGCAGCATGGAATGCTGAGATTCAGCCTCACTGGTGGATTGCTCCTGATATTGGGCCTTGCTTGCGCGAGTCGTAGCCAGACGGTCCGCCGAGAAGGTCTGGAACTTGACCATATCGACTCCCGCTTCTGCGGCAATCTCGATGAGCCGTTTGGCCATGGCGATGTCGCCATTATGGTTGACTCCAGCTTCGGCAATAATCAAGGTATTCGACTGATTCATCATGCATTCCGAAAGGTGGTACCCTCATTCAAGTTTTTTGTCACCACCGCGCCGGCGCCCACGATGCAGCGGCCGGCGATTCGTACGCCATGATGAACCACTGCCCCGCTACCGATGAACGAGCCGACATCGACATGTGCGCCGCCGTTCAGCCTGGTCCCGGTCGAAAGATGACAATGTGCCGCCACACTGGCATCGTGCTCGATCAGCGCCTGGCTGTTGATGATGCAGTTTTCGCCCACGCTGGCGCTGGCGTTTACTACAGCCCCATGCATCACGATCGTACCTCGCTGCACCACGGCATGCCTGGAAACATATGCGCGCGGTGAAACGATCACCGGGAACTCGGCGCCCAAGACCAGCAACTTTTCAAACAGCGCGATGCGGACGTCGGGAGTCTTGATCTGCCCCACCGTGATGAGGGCTGACCGATATTGCCTCAGCAAGGCCGGTAAATCATCATCGGTACCCAGCCAAGGGTAACCCAGGGAAGCTGCACCACTCGTTTCGTTGACATCGACGATGCCGGCGATTTCATACCGGCCGGAGGCCTCGATCACATCGATGCAGGATCGGCAATGCCCACCTCCTCCGATGAGAAGCAACGGGGTCATGCCAAACCTGCGCTACTGGGAACGTTGACCAGACGCTGCTCCAGATACTCGGCAACGGGCAGCGGCGCACGCGGGCAAGTGCGATAGGGAGCAAGGCGATGCAGCAGACTCCAAACCGGACGGGTCATGAGGCCAGCAGCATTGGTCGCTGCCAGCACCTCATCACGTCGATCTGCCACCTGATCGCCCAGCAGGATGGCCTGTAGCCAGTAATTGCTTTGGCAGCCCGCGGGTTCGGCCACCAGGCTGACCTCGGGAATACTCGCGAGGGCATCGCGATATTTTTCGTGGAGGCGCCGCTTCGATGCCAAGAAACCCGGAAGCTGTTCCAGTTGGGCGCAGCCCAGCGCCGCATTGATGTTCGGCATACGGTAATTGAAACCGATCTCGTCGTGTTCGAACGCCCAGCGGTGCGGCTGCTTGGCCGTTGTAGTCACATGCTTGGCACGACGCGCCAACGCGGAATCGTTGGTCAGGATAGCGCCGCCGCCCCCGGTGGTAATGGTCTTGTTACCGTTGAAGCTCAGGATCCCGATCACGCCGAACGTGCCGGTCTGTTGCCCCTGATAGGTACTGCCCAGCGACTCGGCCGCATCCTCGACCAATGCCAGGCCGAACTCCCTAGCCACTTCGAGCAGGCCCGCCATATCGCACGGATGGCCGAAGGTATGCATCGGCAGCAGCGCCCGGATCGGACGCCCGGTCTGCTTATTGACGCAGATACCGCCGCGCTGCTCGCTGCAATGCTTTAGCCAATCACGTAGAGCGACAGGATCCAGGCCAAGCGTCTCCCTCTGGCTGTCAACAAAATGCGGCGTGGCCCCGCAATAGTGAACGGCATTGGCCGTTGCAATGAACGTCAAAGCCGGCACTAGAACTTCATCGCCGCGCGTGACTCCGGCCAGCAGTAGCGCCACATGCAGTGCCGCAGTGCCATTCACGACAGCCACGGCATGTTTGGCGCCGGTGAAACGGGCCAAGTCAGCTTCGAAACGATCGACATAACGACCGACGGAGGAAACGAAGGTCGAGTCGAGGCAGTCCTTGAGGTAAGCCCATTCCTGGCCGGCAAAAGTGGGGGCATGCAGGGGAGCAGGGTCGGTTCCACACGCACGCGCAAGTGCCAGCACCAGCTGTGACGGAAATTCTTCCATGGTTTGCAAATTCATGATGGCAGATCAAATGTTGTAAATATCTGCCTTGTAACTACGCAGATTCTCAGGACGCATGAACCACTCTGCCGTTTCGGCAAGACCACGCTTGAGTCCCTCACGGCCACCATAGGCAGGCGACCAGCCAAACAACCTGCGTGCCTTGCTATTATCGGCCCACAGGCGTTCGACTTCCGAGTTGGCAGGACGCAGACGCTTCTCGTCGGTCACGATTTCGATCTCGGCATTCATCGCCTCAGCGATCAGCGCCGCGGTATCGCCGATGGACACCTCGAAATTACTGCCAAAATTGACAACCTCTCCAATGCCTTGATCCGACTCCAGCGCGGCGGCAAAGCCACCGACCGTATCCTGCACAAAGTTGAAGTCACGTGTCGGGGAGACGGCGCCCAATCTGATCTGCCTGTTTCCATTTGCAATCTGGGCAATGATGGTCGGGATGACCGCTCGCGCCGACTGGCGCGGGCCATATGTGTTGAACGGACGGGCGATCACGACCGGCAGGTCAAAAGAAGCAAAGAAGGAGTAGGCCATCTGGTCTGCCGCGATCTTGCTGGCCGAATACGGCGACTGTCCCAGCAAAGGATGCTCTTCAGTGATCGGCACGAAACGGGCAGTGCCATAGACTTCGCTCGTCGAGGTATGGATCACGCGTCTGACACGTAGTTCGCGCGCCGCTTGCAGGATGTTCAACGTACCCTTGACATTGGTATCAACGTAAGTGTCAGGCGAATGATATGAATAGGGAATGGCAATCAACGCAGCCAAATGCAGGACTGCGTCACAGCCCTGCATGGCGGCACGCACGCCGTGAGGATCACGGATATCGCCCGAAAACACCTCAAATTTGTCTTTGACTTCGGGAGCACAATTGTCCAGCCATCCCCATGAATTGAAGGAATTGTACTGAACAAAGGCTCGTACCTTACGGCCTTGCCGCACCAGGTGTTCAACCAGATGGGAGCCGATAAAACCATCGGCGCCGGTAACCAGAACTGCATTCATCGTCAGGCTCTTCATAACAATTTCTTGAACTCATCAAGTGAGCGAACATAATTTATCTTGTTGCCAGGAAAGGCCTCTTCGAAATGCGCGATGCATACCAGCCGATCCTCTTGCGACATTTGATCGAGCATGTTGACCAAGCTGATGGCGCGCTCATTGAACGCAAGCAACGCCTTGGAGGAAACGCCGATGGCAAGATAATAGTCTCTATCCATCAATTCGGCGGGCAGCAACGGATCAATGGTGATCGCCCCCTCGATAGACAAATTCAGTCGATAAACCGGATTCGGATGATCCTTGATGTGGCACACATAGCCCTTGGCATGAGCCGCTGCCACCAGAAGGCTGAAGACTTCCACTTGTTCAGCATCAGCAACAAATGACTTTCCCGTGACAAACAGGATTTTATTTGTTTTTTCACCACCATATGAATAACACTTGGATATCATGTCACGAGAATATCCCACGCCCATGCTCGTGATTGAATTTGGGTAGCGGCGAATCGAAACAACGTACTCAAGGTCATTGTCACCAATCGCACGGGAACGATAAAACTTGAAAGAGTCGACCATCCTCAGAAACTTGAGAAAACGGTAGAGTTTTTTTCTGGGGAAAATCTCTGGTTTGATTTCCTCGAATCCAGACATCGTTACCTGCGGGAAATAATAACCACGCGGCCTGATCGCGGTCAGCAAAAGATCAAACACGGGCATGCAACATTCATGGAAAAAAATTATATTCTTGCTGCTTAAACGCACCCACAGCAACATCAAAAGAAAACAGAGCGATTGCGAGAGCAAGCCTGACGGCGCGCGCACAATTTCCAGTTCCGGATTTTTTTTCTTGAGATGCGAATAAGAGGCTTCATGCGCCTCATTCAAAACATAGATTCTTTTTATTTTGAGCGCATCGGCTTGCACAGAGAGAAATCCGATAGGCAATGTCGAAGCCACGATGCAGAAGGAACTGTTTCTTATATGCATGCTTCTAAGCGGTCAGCTGCGCCGCACTTGATCATGATGGCCCACATCCGCCTTGACCGCCTTCATGTTCAAGCTGATCTGGAACTCGCCCTTGGGTGTCTGAAAGCCGGTTTCAGACCAATCACCCAGATGCACGCCGAATTCATCCAGCGTATCCCACTCCTCTATGCATTCAAACCCATGTGCCGCCAACAGGTCCGCCAGAGCGGCATGATTGAATACACATTTATGAAAGTTGTATTCATAATCCTGCCCGCCCATGAGGGCGAATTTAATCAAATCGAGATCATTATCGTTCGCCTGATAGGCCGTCACCAAACGATCGAAATCCGGAACGGACAAACGCAGCACGCCGCCTACTTTCAGCTTTTTGTGAAAGTTCTGCAGAACCTCGCCAACTTCCTCGAACGAAAAATGCTCGAGCACGTGACACATGTAGATCTCGCTAATGGCACCGTCCGAAAATTCATCCAGAGTGAAGCCCTCCGCACACAGATGTATGTGTGGCGCCCGGCGTGCATCAATACTGACCCAGCCCTGAATATTAATCGGACCGGCTCCAAGATGGATCTTCAAACCGCCATCGCCCGCCTTCGGATAGACCGGCTTATGCCCACCATAACGCGCATCGTACTTGCGAGCATTTATCGATTTTATCTTGGCGGAGATTCTGGAAATTAGATTCACGTTAAATTATCCAATAATAACTATCTGGCGGCACCACTGTGGCCACATGCGCAGCACGCTCATTTTTAAAAACCATAATCAGCACATTGCTCCCTCACATGGAGCCTCATGATCAAAATATATCTCCGTCATAGATAAACTGCTAATTAAAGATAACGCATCACGCTGTCATTCATTGTTTAGAAATTTGATTCATTAATGTTTCGAACTCTTTAAGGAATTCAGTCTTTTCGATGATCGTATTCGACGCAACGCCAGTACCGATCCCAGGATAATTGCCGATAGTCTTCTTGGACAGAGTCCGGGCGAACCATTCTATGCCTTTTAATGGATCAAACTGCCAGCGCTGGCGATCAAAAAAGACGCCATCCTCACCAAAAGTCGCAGCAAGATCATAAACACCAGGAGCCCCTTTAAACCAAGGCAGGCCGGCACAGCAGGTCGCCAAGCCAATCAAACTGCGTTCAACTCCGATCGAACCGGTAATAGTCACAGGGAACAACTGCTGGAGACGATGGCCGTGTAGGTTATAACTAGGTGGTATCGGCACACAACCCAACGCAATCAGTTTTTGGTAATAATCAACGGAACGACAAAGTCCAACTCGTGAAAATCCAACGACCTCTGAGTAATAGATCCAACTAGCCGGATGCTCCTTGTACAATATTTTTCCAGAGTAACCAAGTTTGCGGATGGCAATAATTACATCCAGATGATTGGCGTAGTCTCCACCCTCAGGAAAAGTCGTGGCCTCTGGTTGATAGTGTGCATAAATAATTGGCAGCGCCCCCTCTATTTCGACCATTCTATCCACCGCGGTTTCATCTAACATTACTCTCAGATAGTAATCGAGCGCAGTTTTCTGATGCTTAATGAACCGCAATATCGATGGGAAATCGTAATCTCGCCGCTCGTCAATCGGATGCCGAACCGCGCTAGCGTTCCGTCGCAGGATCATCTTGATCTGCGTCTTGAGACCAAAGATTACCGCTCGCCTCAGCGCATATGAATAGCTCGTCGCAACATGATCAATTTTTTGATTTAACTGCGGCGGCTGATCAGAAAGATGGTTATCCCGATAAGCAATGACAGCATCACACGCATCCCTGTCCGAGACATTCACGCCAAGAACACGCCTATCGCGAATTGAATCACTTTGCACCAACGGTAGCAGGCGGCTTTGTTTCGTGAAAAACGGCATCAGATAAAGATAAATCTGTTGCGCTTTGGCTATCTGACAAGCTGCCTCAATTAGGGAATATTCAATATGGTGCGAAACTCCAGTAAAAAAAATAACAGACCTCACTTCCAACTCATGCAACACCTGCACAAGATGTATGATAAATAATAAGCAGGTCTGTCTATAGTCTTCATACTGATCAGCCTGCCCCATCCAACGAGACCACAAGGGCATACTCCAGGTGATCTTAGCCTTTATCGCCTCGAGATCAATATCTGAGGGGATGGTGCGAGGATAACCGATCTCCCTGATTCTGCGCTCACCATGAGACCAATAGGCAATGGTTTTCCCGGCATAAACTGCGTAGCTATCACCCTCTCTATACTGGCTCACAAGGAACTCATAGGGCTCTATTAGCAAAATTCTACTCATAGCATGATAATTATTGATTGCAGACACAACACAGAAATCACACCACTTCTCTCAGATTAGCCAGATCTTGCACACAACAGAAAAGATCTATTTTTTTGAAAAATCCTCTAAAAGATGTCGGTATTTTATTCATATTTATTAGAAAAATCACTAAAACTCAATTCTCAGTATTTATTAAAACATCAATGAATAATGTATAATTATGCAAATCCATTTAGGATGAAACGCTTTCAGCGCAGCAGGCGGCCACAAGTCATCTTATAATTCTTATCTACCTGAGTATCCTCATCACCATGAAAGCCTCTGCGGCATCAACTCCCACACAATAGCCGTGATGCTTCGTTAGGCTCTGAATATGGCCCATACTCCGCGAATGAGGTATTTCACGCATCTCCAACGCATATGCCTCCAGTGCCTGCATCTTGGATCCAATGTGTGCACTGATATCGACAAAGAGGTTCGGGATGAAAGAATTCAATCCAGGGCTACCCCACTCAGTACTCGACATTACCTCAAAAGTAAGAATTTCCTGGACGGTACTGCCTGGCAGAGGCCGGCAAGCCGTCATCACTGCCTGATGGACCATTCGGTGGTCAACATTCAGATCCCCATAGTGATGCGTATAGATGATTGACGGTTTTAACTGACTAATGGCCGACTCCAGCGGTTGAACAATATCCAGCAAGGGCAGGCTATCCAGTCGATTGTCCGGTAAATCGAGAAACGCGATGGTGCTGATGCCGAGTATGTCCCGCGCGCGCTCTGTCGCAAGCTGGCGACGCCTCAATTCATCGTTTCCAGCTCCGCCCCGGGACGTAACCCCATCGGCCACAAAGACAGCATGCACCCTATCGCCTGCAGCCACGTGCCTCGCTAGAGTACCGCCACAGCCTAAAGCCTCATCGTCCGCATGTGCAGCCACTACCAGCACCGTTTTATTCATCAAATTGGTTCCAACTGGTGGCGGTGCCGCGAACCACACTCACCTTTAAACGTTTACCAATCAAGGCGTCGAAGTGTTTTGGAGGAAGACCCATACCAGGACGTATGCGCCGAATGTCGTCAGAGGTCACAATAGCACCCGCTGGAAGATCACGTACAAAATACACCGAACGGCGAAATACTTTGCTTGCGTCTTCGGCAGTTTGTCGCTGATATCCGACTTTGCCCAATGCCAACCATGCGTCTTGTGTTTCCTGACACAGGCGCCCAAGTTCTGCCGGTTCAATTGAAAACTCGCTGTCCGGCCCCTTATCGGAACGACTTAAGGTGAAATGCTTTTCGATCACACAGGCACCGAGCGCGACAGCAGCGACCGATGCGGTGGTGCCCATTGTGTGATCCGATAGCCCAGGAATTGCGTGAAATCTCCTACCCAACTCAGAAACTTGTCGGATGTTCGCTTGATCCAAGGGAGCTGGATAACTACTGATGCAATGCAACAACGCAAGATCCTTGCAGCCCGCGCTACGCGCTGTATCCACAGCCTCGGCGATCTCGGCTTCAGTCGCCATACCGGTCGACATGATCATGGGCTTGCCGGTTTTTGCAACATATCGAATCAGTGGCAAATCGGTATTTTCGAAAGAAGCGATCTTGTACGCAGGCGTATTCAACCGCTCCAGCAGATCAACAGCGCTCTCATCAAACGGTGTCGAAAATATCGTAATACCAATCTTTCGCGCATATTCAAACATAGCCTGATGCCATTCAAAAGGGGTTTCAGCCCATTTGTATAAATCATAAAGCTTAAACCCATCCCACAGACCACCCTTTATCATGAACTCAGAATGATCACAATTAATCGTCATCGTATCTGCCGTGTAAGTCTGCAGCTTGACAGCACTAGCGCCAGCGTGCTTCGCGGCATCGATAGTCTCCAAAGCACGAGCTAGAGACCCATTATGATTTGCCGAAAGCTCTGCGATGATGTATGGCGCATGCTCTGGGCCGATTTCTCGATCATTTATAAAAATAGATCCATTCATATTATCACGATGATTTAAATCACGACTATTTATATAGAGGTTTTGCACTTACTGCCTGCGGACAACAAAAGTGCCGACCAACTCATCCGCCTCCAACTGAGCACGAGATAACTCAATTCTATAACCATGCATATCTATGAATGCCTTCGGATAACCCTCAGCATCGAGCATCCTAATAAAATCAAACAGATCATTTATACCTGTAATGCGCGCATGGGCGAGATTGCTCTCTGCTGGCGTACGGCGTTTAAACACCGTCACGACGCCTTCCTGCTCTTTGGGTTCAGGCTGTTCTCGGATCAAGCCTTCGATCATGCTCGCAATGATTTCAGTTGCTCGCAAAAATATCTCCGAGGCCGCACCTTCTAAACACAAAGGACGTTTCATGTATACAGGCCCGGCATCCAAACCTTCAACACATCGCAGCGCAGTGATCTGTGTTTCATGATGACCACGTGCGATAAGATTCTGTAGAGGACTCCCCCCACGACCATAAGGCAGATCAGTCATGTGAAATATGACACACTCATGCTGATCGTAAATCTCAGCAGGAATAACATGTGACCAATGAGGAAAAAATATATAACGGGGTTTGATGCTAGCTAGTTGCTGAGGTGTTAAATCTTCTTTTTTAGTAATCAGATGGAAAGCATGACCTGTTTTTTTTTCAAGATGACGAGCCAGAACCTCATTCCACTGACGGGATGTTGCAATCACGAAACACTCTGCCTGACCCATCACAGCATCTTGATCATCATAATTCTGCATTTTTAACATGACCTCACAGCAGAACTTAGATGCCTATTCAATTGTATTCGACATACCGGCCATTCCTTTGACCGCATGCCAAAACGATACACATCAATATAAGACTTACCATCAAAGTGCTGCTCACGGAACAGCCCCTCTTCGATAAATCCGATATTTCTATGCAATCTAAGTGAACGATAGTTATTGGCAAGAACTTCAGCACTCAGCTTGTGCAAGCCCAGTTTATGGAATGCGAAATCCACTGCCTCTATTGACATACGCACCCCGGTTCCAATTGGCGCATCAGGACTCGCATAGAATCCCCAGAAGGCGACGCCTTGATAAAGATCCACCTGAGTTAAATATACGACTCCCCTTGGTTGATCATTGCTATTTCTATAAAGAAACCAATAAACACTAGGATTATTTTTTAATTTATTAAACCAAGCATGATGCTCTTCTGTACTAATTTCATGATGCGTATACATTGCTTGACGGACTGCCAGCGTATTTCGCCAGGTCAAGATCATGGCCAAATCATCTTCAGTCAAGGGATGCAGCGGCATATTTGTTGAATTCTTGTAAATATCTGACCACATAAGCGGTGCCGCAGCCACTAACCAATGCCTGACATGACTCGCTTTGATGGGCTAACTCGGACTGATGACCGATAGCCCATCGCACAGCATCGATAATCGCCCCAACTCCTACCTGGTGCATCTCACCAAGATACTTACAAAACCCAGATCTCGCCAAATCTTGCTGGATCGCAGTTTGATTATCCGCGACACTGATCACCAAACCTGGCAAACCGAGGCACATGCGCTCCCAGGTAGTAGCTCCACCTGCGCTGATCATCAAGTCCGCACGCGCCATCAGCCCGGCCAAGCTGGGAAGGCCCTGGTGCAACACCGTGGTCGGCCTTGCCAAGACTAACGCTGCTATTCCAGATGGATCGGGATGATTGGCACCAATTACCACATCTACCGCCAAGCCTGATAGCTCTTCGAACATAAGCGCCTGGAGCGCTTTAGCGGTCTGATTAGTCGGGTCACTACCACCCATAAAAATCAATACTCGCTGCACGTAACCATCTCGCAGAGGCATGAGGGATCGTAACTGGCCGTATTCAGGCCTCAGCAAAGCATATTCGGGTCCCAGCAATCGCATCACAGAAGAAGGAAGCAACATATCATAGCGGGAAGGTGTCTGGCTTCCATGCCAGTTTTGGTCCAACAGCAGATTGCACGCGTGTACACGATCAGCAAGATCATCTATTACCATAATTCTCTGATAACACGGCTTGAGCGCGAATTCCCAATCCTGATCCAGAGCATAATGATCGACAACCAGCCAGTCACACACCGTGCCACTCAGCACATGTCTTGACTGCTCAGCATCTGTTTGCCAATTAGCACCCAACCAGGCGACATGAACAGGGGCTTCCTGATCTGGCCGGATCCAGTTGCCATCGAACGGCAGAAGCTGCACAGAGAAACCGCGCTGACGAATCAGATCAGCCAAGTTCCCTGGATGTGCACGACAGATGAATTGACAAGCGGCTCCTGCTACGGTGAGTGCATCGGCCAAAGTCAGGCAACGCATGACGTGGCCCGTGCCGATCTCCAGCGACGCATCCGTACGAAAGACGACTTTCATCTGTTATGCCTGACCACGCATCGGATCGGGTCAATTCAGGCGTTTGAATCCGGCATGGCACACGGGACCTTGCAACAAGGCCCCGACATTACGCCCATCCTCACACTCTTTGATCAGCCCGAATACTGGATCCAATGCATCAAAATAGGCATCGATCACTTCTGGCGTATGAGCAACACAGGCGTAGCAGCTATTGCCCGCCAAGAAGCCTTTGGCGAGCATTTCTTGGGTTACAAGCGTCTTGTACTGTAGAGCTAGCGGACTCTCAAAGGTATATCCTGCCAAAGCCGGCAGCCCCCAGTGATTGACCTTCAGGTCGTGCTTGTCTGCCAGAGACTGCCATTTCTCTCGAACTTGTAACCCGATACTGGTAATGGTCTCCCAGGACCGCATGCGCTCCATGACTTCCAAAGTCTTCAGACCCGCGACTGATCCGATACGCTCCGTCCAGAAGGTGCTGCTGATGAACGTGCTCTGTGCCGCCTCCATAACCTCTCGGCGGCCAATGATAGCCGTCACGGCGTAGCCGTTGCCCAGTGTCTTGCCAAACATCGCTATGTCCGGCTCCACGCCATAGAGCTTATGCAGGCCGCCAAAGGTCTGCCGGAACCCCGACGTACATTCATCGAAAATCAGCACGATGCCATGATTGCTAGCGAGTCTGCGCACCTTATGCAGGAAGCCATCCTTGGGGCCCATATTGCGTGAGACCTCCATCTTGATCACACCCACATCATGATCGCGCACCAAGGCTTCCAAGCCTGCAAAGTCGTTATAGTTAAACGGCAGCGTCGTCCCCCGCAAACCTACTGGGACGCCTGCAGGCTCCAGACCAGGCAACAGGTGCCCAGCCAAGTGGGTCTCATCGCCCAGATTGGCGGACAAATACCAGTCATGCCAGCCGTGATAGCCGCAAATCGCCACCTTGTCCTTGCCGGTTGCCGCACGCGCGATACGGACCGCCACCGCATTAGCCTCGCCGCCCGTACGAGCAAAGCGCACCATATCGGCCCAGGGGTGCAAGGCCACCAAACGCTCGGCCAGATAAATTTCCTCCGGCGCGTTAAAGGTTGACATATTGCCTTGGTCGATGACTTGGCGAACCGCATCATCGACTTCGGGATGGCCATAGCCTAGCGTATTGGTACCGATACCCATAATCGACATATCGATGTATTCTCGACCATCCATATCCCAGACGCGACATCCCGAAGCCTTGCTGAAATATGCAGGCCACTGATCCGGCAGAAACATTTCGGCCCGCTTGGACAACAACATATTACCCCCGGGAATGATCTGCTTTGCCCGCTTCCATAGTTTCTGGCCCGTTCCCATGGTTGATCCTTCGTTGCGTTTGATCGTCTGATTAGCAGCAAACAGCTCGGGGTGCGCGTCTTGCAGCGCCACAACCTGTTGCCAAGAAAAATGGATATCTGGAGAAAAGTGCTGGAATACTTGCGTCACGACCTCAAGATCCGCAGGCTCATCGACCGTCCAGCGCAGACTCGAAAGATCCTTCATATGACAAACGGCGCCAGTCCGAAACAGTCCCGGACGACGCAAATAGGGCGTGACGTGCTCATGGTCGAAGGGGTCAGTTGATTCTCGCGCAGCACGCTCTAGCGCCTCTCGCGTAAACACCTCCGTATCCAGGCCATCAGGATAGGTAGCGGGGCTGACATTGCTAACATAATCCAGCGGTTTCGCAAGAAATTGGTCTATCACCACATCGACCACCTCGGGATCTATCAAGGGACAATCCCCCGTAACACGCACCACCACATCCGCCCGCGCCTGACGGGCCGCCTGCAGATAACGGTCCAGGACATCCTGCTCACTACCCACAAAGCAAGCATAGCCAAGCCTTTGGACATGATCACGCACGGCGTGGTTTCGAGGATCTGTCGAGGTGGCGACCACGATCTGATCGACGCGCTTGGCGCGCGCCAAGCGTGCCAGTAGCACCTCGATCATAGGTACGTCACCAATGGGCTTCATGACCTTACCGGGTAGACGCGTAGACCCCATGCGCGCCTGCACGATGGCAACAATTTTCATTCAAACTTCCAAAGAGAAGGATTCAAGAGCGCCACATCCTGCGTCTGCAAGGCCCTATAACTATCAGGGATGGGTCCTTCATCAGCAATAGCCAAAATTTCATCCAATTGCTCTACGCCGTCCACCCCCAGGACAACCCGCTCGACACCCTCAACATGGAGCGCATACCGCAAACACGCCTGCAGAGGCGTGAGGTGGTGTTCATCCAACCATGCGCGCCATGCGCCCCAAAGCGCAGCCCACCGCTCAAAATAGGCAGGGCGTCGCGCATCCGGCATCAATAGCACTCCTTGGAGAAATACTGAACGCACATGCAATGCGACCCCTGTTTGCCTCAAGCGATCAATCCAACCAGACTCCGTGAGCCTGATATCAAAAATATTGAAAGGAGCCTGCACGATATCGAAAATAAAATTTGGCGTCAAAACGTCAAGATCCATAGGATCATAGATCGATATTCCGATTTTTCTCACAGACCCCTTAAAAACCTGCTCCCGCAACGCGCGATATAACTTCGGCCCAGATTCGGTTAATAATTGCCTAGGCCGATGCAAAAGCAAACCATCCAAATGATCAAGCCCCAGACGTTCGAGGGAGCCCTGTACCTGCGAATCCACCCAAGCAGAAATCTCTCTATCCTGCATGCTAGGTATTTGAGGCAATTTACTGATCACCTCAAAATCATAAATATTAGCCCGCCCGAGAATCTGTTCACTTTCACCATAGGCGATTGCGGTATCAATTGTTCTGATGCCGCCATTCCTGGCTCGATCCAAGATACGCCTCACCTCTTCCTGCCCAGGTTGGCCCGCGACATTGGCCACACCATAGCGCAGCCCAAACTGGGCTGTTCCCAAGACTATTCTGGATGATCCACGCAGCATACTGAAACCATTCTCACGGACGTTGAGTCAATTTTCTAACCACTGATACTGCCACCGAATCCGATCATCATCAGTATATCGTTCATCAAAATGGGAACTTAAATTAAGCGAATAGCATGGCACATGCAGGATTCCAGTCTAACAAAAGCCTGCAGTCGATCTTGAACGAGCGCACATAATTTTTATGACGGCATGGCCTCGCCACTTTAGAATGTTAATACCTTAGACGTCCCTCATCCACTCGAATTCTACAGCCACCCTAGGCGACCACCTCCATTCACCCCAATCTCAAAAACTGACAATCTCGAAGGAGCCATTTCTATTTCAGAAATATCCACTATCTTTCGAACTGCAGAGTCTTCTGAGAAATTTCTGCCGAACCAGGCGTCTCCTTCAGATTCCGGGAAGATCGTCTTTTGACTTGCTACGATATTAGCTATTTAGCCCTCTTTTCAAAGCATCCACAACCATCTCTTGCTGCTGCTCAACCAAACTTTGATACATAGGTAGACTGATTGCCTCGGCATAGTAGCGCTCAGCCTCAGGGAAGTCCCCGGTCTTGAAACCCATGGCCTGATAGTAAGGTTGGGCATGGACGGGGATGTAATGTAGATTGACACCGATACCCTGAGCACGAAACGATTCAAAGACTTGTCTGTGGGTGACAGGGCCGATCCGGCTAAGCTGTAATCGGATAACGTAAAGGTGTAGGCCAGAGTAGCTGTCCGGATGCTGCCAGGGTGTAGTCACCGGCAAGTCAGCCAACAGAGTGTCATAGCGACGGGCTAATTGGTGGCGACGAGCTACGTACATATCTAGGCGTTCCATTTGGCTGACGCCTAGTGCAGCTTGTAGATCGGTCATGCGATAGTTGTAGCCCAAGTCGAGCTGCTGATAGTACCAAGGACCATCTGGTGCATGGGTCATCAGCGCCGGATCTCGAGTGATGCCATGGCTACGATACAGTGTCATCTTGCCAGCCAGATCAGCATCATTCGTCAGAGCCATGCCGCCTTCGGCAGTGGTAATGATCTTGACGGGATGAAAGCTAAAAACCGTAATATCACTGTAGTGGCAATTACCGATCAGTTCATTCTGATATTTACCTCCAATGGCATGCGAGGCATCTTCAATGATCTTGAAACCGTAGCGTTGAGCCAGCATATGAATCGCCCGCATATCGCACGACTGACCGCACAAATGCACAGGCACTACAACTTTGGGCAAACGACCTTCATGCTCGGCCTGCTGCAGCTTGCGCTCCAGTGCTATGGGACATAAATTGTAGGTACGTGGGTCGATATCTACGAAATCCACTTGCGCGCCACAATACAGACCACAATTAGCTGATGCCACAAAGGTAATCGGTGTCGTCCAAAGCCAATCGCCCGGCCCCAGCCCTAGCGCCAAGCACGCAACATGCAGAGCAGAGGTGGCGCTGTTGACCGCCACTCCATGCATCGCCCCCACTTTCTCAGCAACCAACCGTTCGAAAGCGGGCACCTTCGGCCCTTGTGTCAGAAAATCGGATTGCAAGACCTCCAGCACAGCATCGATATCCGCTTGCGTAATGTCCTGGCGACCATAAGGAATCATGATTCAAATCCTGCCAATCTTGCCGGCATTGATGTCAATCCAAGCACGCAGATCCTCAGTCGACATCCATTCAGGATTAGTATCACTGGCATAGGTAAACCCTTCAGATACCTTTTTGCCGTCCTTGATACGCTCCAAAGAGTCACACCAACCATTAATGGCTGGCAAGATCTTGTAGTGCTCGGGGTACTCATAGGTGTAGAAAGCGTCTTCGGCACCGATCATTTGCTCATGCAGCTTTTCGCCTGGCCGGATACCGATGATCTTGTGCGTGGCCTGGGGCGCGATAACCCTGGCAAGATCGGTAACCTTCATGGATGGAATCTTTTTCACATAGATCTCGCCGCCCACCATGTCATCAAAAGCATGCCACACCAACTCTACCCCCTGTTCCAGGGAGATCATGAATCTGGTCATGCGATCGTCCGTGATAGGCAGTTCCCCCTGATCCCGGATTGACATGAAAAATGGGATCACCGAACCGCGCGACCCCATGACGTTACCGTAACGCACCACGGAAAATCTCGTGCCGTGCGCACCTGAATATGAGTTTCCTGCCACGAAAAGCTTATCCGAGGCCAGTTTGGTGGCGCCATACAGATTCACGGGACTGCTCGCCTTATCGGTGGACAAGGCCACCACTCGCTTGACTCCATGATCGATACAGGCGTCGATCAGGTTCATCGCGCCCATGATGTTGGTCTTGACGCACTCAAAAGGATTGTATTCTGCTGTTGGGACGATTTTTGTGGCCGCCGCATGGACGACAAAATCCACCCCATCCAGTGCACGATTCAAGCGATCCTTATCGCGCACATCTCCGATGAAAAAACGAACTCTGGGATCATCATTATAGAGCTTAGCCATTTCCCATTGTTTCATTTCGTCCCGAGACAGGATGATGAGACGTTTTGGATTATATCGAGCCAATGTCATCGGCACAAAGGTATGGCCGAACGACCCGGTACCGCCAGTGATCAGGATGGATTTTTCTTTCAACATATATTTTCCATTCAATCTTTAACCGTATTGGCAGTCAAATTATCTTCCGAAGAAATAATTTCTGCATAATTTCCAACCCGCACAACCCGCCCTTGCCGCAATTCAACAATTTGATCGCAATTCCGCAGAGTTGTCAGCCGATGGGCTATGATCAATACGGTCAAGCCCTCGCCGACTGCGCTGATGGCATCCATCACTGCCTGTTCCGTAGCATTGTCCAGCGCACTGGTCGCCTCGTCCAAGATGATGACTTCCGCCTGTTTATACAGGGCTCGGGCGATCCCGATACGCTGGCGCTGCCCCCCCGACAGCCGTACGCCTCGTTCGCCCACACGCGTATCGTAGCCATCCACCAATGATTCGATATGATCCGAGATTTGCGCCTGCTGGGCAGCCAGTCGGACACGGTCCCTGTCGATCTGCGGCGCAGGCACACCAAAGGCAATATTCTCTGCAATGCTGGCATCAGCCAAATAGATGGACTGCGGTACATGGGCAATACGACGCTGCCATGCGCGCTGCGTACCGGGTTCCAGCGGGATATCGTCGATCCACAGAATGCCGGCAGTAGGGCAGAGCAACCCCATGACAATGTCCAGCAAGGTGCTTTTACCACTGCCGGTTGTGCCGATGAACCCGACCCGGCTGCCACGTGGAATGGTCAGATTCACATCCTGTAAAACCAAGGGCGTCTGAGAGTTGTAGCGAAATTCCAGATTCTCAAGCCGGATGCTGCGCTCGAAGGGAAGCGCACGGGCTGACTGGCCATAGACCTGCGCATCAATGTGCTGATTCAGCAAACCCAGTGCATCCTCTAGAGAATGGCGACCACTACGTAGCTGAATGATGGACAAGTATCCTTGTTGCAATACTGGCAACAGCCGTTGCGCACCCAGGGCTAATACGCCCAATAGAGCTATGGTGCCTGTGATACCACCATCCTGACGGGCCATGACATAGGCCAGGAAGGCGATGAAAGCCATCCCCAAGGCCTCAGCCGCGAAACGAGGCGACCCACCGATGATTGTGCTGCTGGCTTGTGCATGAAGCAGCGGAATATCCGCCCGCCGATACTGCTGGCAATAGGTTTCCTGAGTGCCATCCAGCAATACATCGCGAATACCGCCCAGCCCCTCCTGTAATAACTTCACCACTTGATTCGATTCTGTAGCGATCCTCTGACTATAAGCTTTCAGACGAGTACGCGTAACAATGATTACGATCCCATAGATTGCTCCAAATCCCAGGAAAGCCGCCAGCGACACTAATGGATTCACCACTACCAGCGCCACCAGAATCGAGACAAGGATCACTGCGCTACTGATCAAGGTCAAAATAGGGGTCAGGAAATAACCGATGATCATACGGACCTTGGATGTCACCCCGCTGATGACCTCGCTGCTGTTGCGGGACACATGCACGGCATACGGCTGATACAGAGTCCGCCGATAGATCTGATAGCTGAAGTCTGCTCCGATCGCATAGGATAATTTCGTTTGTACATACAACAGCAACAGACGCATGCCGCCGGCCAGCAGGGCCGCGATGATGAAACCCAAGGTAATCGGCAACAGTAAGGACTGTGGGCTGGTGATGTTCATCCAACTCAGTAGCGGCTGGATGGCGGAATGCGCAAATACGATTTCCGGCTGGGTTAGTACCCCCAGGAATGGCAGGACCGCACCCAAACTTAGAACTTCCGCGAAGGATGCCAGGATCATCAATACAAGCAGGACGGCCAATTGATGTTTGCGACGAACAGTCAAATGTGCCCAATAGCCCCGTGCAAGTTGCACCAGAGTCATGATAGGTCGGCCTCGCTTTGCAACTGTTCGATCTCTCGTTTCAAGGCCTCGTATTCCCGCATCTTGATCTTCAGAAAATTGCGGGTCAGATCTGCCTTCGCCGCAATCCCCGCCGGCGTCAACAAATAGGCATACCCCAGCTTGTTCTCGCTATTCCGAAAGTTCTGCATTTTGATCAACCCTTTGTCCAGCAAAGCGCGCATGCAGTAATTGGTCTTGCCCAAGCTGATGCCCAGCGCCTTGGACAGGTCGCGTTGGCTCAGCCCTGGATCAGATTCCAGAAGCCGCAGAACCTGTAGATGACTTTCTTCGTAGGTGGTATCGGACATTTCAGGCACGCTACCGCCGTGCTGTGACACGGTCAGCAAGCGCCAGGTGATGTTCATTGGATGAACGCGATCATACATCACCTGGCCGGGTGCCAAAACCCGGGAATGCCCATGGGGCTCATCTGAAACCGGGCATTGGATCTAGGCCTGCGCCGTACTGGACCCTGCCCACGGCCATCCGCCGCGCGCCGGGCGGAGCATCGGAGCGGGGTTGGTGCGATGCTTTGATCCGTTCGCAGATTCCAGTCTGGCGGGGATGGCAGGGGTTGCCCAGAATGGGGCTGACAGCCCGTGGAAGGACGCGCTTGACCTGTACTTCCCCCAGGCGCTCGCGCTGCTGGCCCCGAATCTGCACGCGGAAATCGACTGGGCCGTCGCCCCCGACTTCCTGGACAAGGAATTGCAAGCCATCGCCCCGCCGGGCAAGCAAGGCCGCCGCTTCGTGGACAAACTGGCGCGGATGCGCCTGCGCGACGGCGCCGATGCCTGGCTGCTGATTCACGTCGAGGTCGAACGGTGTCTGCGGGGCCGTCAGGCCCTGAGGCTGTTCGCCTGGCGGATGCACGAATACCGCTACCGCATCCAGGCGCGTGTCATGCGCCAGCGCGGCCTGGTCCTGCCGCCGCCTGTCTACAGCCTGGGCGTCCTGCTGGACAACCCCGGCGTGGGCGACCATCTGGTTCACACCGACGAACACCGGGGCCAGGGCGTGCGCTTCACCTTTCCTGTCGTAGAATTGGAAGGCTGGCGGGACCGCTGGGACGAACTGGAATCCCTGGCGCCCGGCAATCCGTTCGCGGTGGTCGTCATGGCGCAGTTGCAGGCCAACCGCTACCGGGACAAACGCACGCGGCTGGGGCCGAAGTTCGAGTTGGTCCGGTCGCTGCGGCGCTACGGCTATACGCCAGAAGTCGCCGGGCAGGTCTACCGCCTGATCGAATGGATGATCGCCCTGCCCAAGGATCTGGAACCGGAATACCTGCAGGCGGTCGAAGCCCTGTCGGAGGAACACAAGATGACGTACGTGACGCTGCTTGAACGCGAGTACACCAAACGGGGCCGGATCGAGGGCCGTGTCGAAGGCCAGGCGGATCTCTTGTTGCGCCAGATCCAGCGCCGCTTCGGTGCGATGGATGAGACGACCGCCCGGCGCATCCGCACCGCCCGGTCGCAGGACCTGGAAACCTGGTCGTTGAACTTCGTGGACGCCGCCACGCTGGACGACGTCTTTCGCGACTGAAACTCAGGCGCTTACCTGAAACCGCCCCTCACCCCCAGCCAGACCCCATACAGCACACAGGACCGTCCGACGGAGCTTATAGAGCATCGCCAGAGTCAGGGTTCCAGGCTTTTGCGCCGCGACGGTTTCTTGGGCACAGCCTTGTTCTCATCGATCGGGACGGTCGTCTTGGCGGCCTTCTTCTTGAGCGAAGGCCTATGGTCCAAAAAATTGGCGCCTGGAAGACAGATGGCTCCATGCGGCATCCGCGAGGTGAGTGTCGTGCACAATTCACAAGATGAGACGCTCATCCTGCTCGACGTGCTGAAAGGTATGAGACTTTGGATGGACGAGAAGATCCAGCTCAAGATCCAGCGCTCGGGCCAGTTTCACGAGGGTACGCAACGACAGGTTTTCATTACCCGACAGCACACGTGAGACATATCCTGCGGAGACATCGGCCTTCTCTGCGTATTCCTTCTGGCTCATTCCGCGCGCCGCCAATGCCTCGAGCACGCTGGAAGCGAATTGATGCCGCAGTCGGGCCTCCCAGTAGGCGTCCTTTTGCTTGGCGACGGCCAGCAGTTCCGAAAACATGCTCATGATGTTCTCCGCGCAATCAATGCATCATCGATCAAATCACAGGTACCTGAGAGCCCCATTGCGGTGGTCCTCCCGATACGCCTTTTGTTCACGCCGCAGCATCCGCTCGACTTGCCTGGGCGTCGTCTGCTGTTTCTTGTGATGAACTGCGGGAACGATGATCACCTGCCGATCCACCCCATAGAACCAGTACAGCCGCAACGGCCCTTTGATCGAGGCTTAGCAGATACACAGGATGTTAACCCATAAGTAAATTTTTGTTGCCACGTGTCAATTTTCCAGTCGGAGCAGATGCGGCGTGATGCTTTTATCCAGTCGTATTCCCCTGGCTGGCGAGGTGCGCGGGGTATCTCCAGAATGAGGGCTCCCAAGTCTGGAAGCCCGTCATGCCCGTTGCTCGCAACGCCTCGCCACCCGACGCCTCGAACGACGACCACGACAGCCCGTGGAAGGACGCGCTTGACCTGTACTTCCCCCAGGCCCTCGCCCTGCTGGTTCCGGCCCTGCACACGGAAATCGACTGGACCATCGTCCCCGACTTCCTGGACAAGGAACTGCAGGCCATCGCCCCACCCGGCAAGCAGGGTCGCCGCTTCGTGGACAAGCTGGCGCGAGTGCGCCTGCGCGACGGCGCCGATGCCTGGCTGCTGATTCACGTCGAAGTCGAACGGCGCCTGCGGGGCCGTCAGGCCCTGAGGCTGTTCGCCTGGCGGATGCACGAATACCGCTACCGCATCCAGGCGCGCATCATGCGCCAGCGCGGCCTGGTCTTGCCGCCGCCCGTCTACAGCCTGGGCATCCTGCTGGACAGTTCCAACGTGGGCGACCATCTGGTCCACACCGACGAACACCGGGGCCAGGGCGTGCGCTTCACCTTTCCTGTCGTAGAATTGGAGGCATGGCGGGAGCGCTGGGGCGAACTGGAGTCTCTGGCGCCCGGCAATCCGTTCGCGGTGGTCGTCATGGCGCAGTTGCAGGCCAACCGCTATCGGGACAAACGCACGCGGCTGGGGCCGAAGTTCGAGTTGGTCCGGGCGCTGCGGCGCTACGGCTATACGCCGGAAACAGCCAGCCAGGTCTACCGCCTGATCGAATGGATGATCGCCCTGCCCAAGGATCTGGAACCGGACTATCAGCGGGCGATCACTGCCCTGTCGGAGGAAAGCAGGATGACGTACGTCACGCTCATTGAACGCGAGGGCATCAAGCGGGGCCGTATCGAAGGTCGTGCCGAGGGCCAGGCCGACCTGTTGCTGAACATGATCCGCCGCCGCTTCGGTGCGGTGGATGCCGAGACCACGCAACGCATCCGCACCGCCCGGTCATCGGACCTGGAAACCTGGTCGCTGAATTTCGTGGACGCCGCCACGCTGGACGACGTCTTCCGCGACTGAGGCTCAGCCACAGCACGTACTGCATGGCCTTGACAGGAGGTCGAGGCGGATGCGGCGTGATGCTTTCATCCAGTCGTATTTCCCAGGCTGGCGGGGGCCGCAGGGCATCCGCAGAATGAGGCTTCCCGAATCCGGAAGCCCGTCATGTCCGCCCGCAATGCCTCGCCGAACGACGATCACGACAGTCCGTGGAAGGAAGCGCTGGAGCTGTATTTCTCCGAGGCGCTGGCGCTGTTGGCACCTGATTTGCACGCGATCATCGATTGGCTGGTGCCGGTCGAGTTCCTGGACAAGGAACTGCAAGCCGTGCTGCGGGCCAGCACGCCCGGCCAGGGGCGTCGCCACGCCGACAAGCTGGTCCGGGTACGTCTGCTGGGCGGGACCAATGCCCTGCTGCTGGTGCACGTCGAGGTTCAGGGCCGCCTGTCCGGCCCACAGGGACTGCAGGCATTCAGTTGGCGGATGCTGGAATACAGCGTGCTGTTCCGGCAGCGGGAACGGCGCAGAGGCAAGACCCTGTTGCCGCCCCAGGTCTACAGCCTGGGCATCCTGATCGATCAGCCTCGGCGCAGGCGTCATGAATCGCCCGCCACCAGCCTGACGTACAGAAATGACTTCCTGGGCCAACAGACCCGGTTCACCTTTCCGATTGTAGAATTGGAGCAATGGCGAAGCCGCTGGGAGGCACTGGACGCCCGGGCCCCTTCAAATCCCTTCGCCGTGGTGATCATGGCGCAGCTGCAGGCGACTGGGCACCCGGACAAAGCCACCCGGCTGGCACCGCTGCTGGACCTGACCCGACGGCTGTACGGTTATGGCTACACGAGAGACCGGATCGGGGCCTTGTTGCGGCTGGTGGAATGGATGATCCGCCTGCCGCCGGCACTGGAAACCGACTATCTGCTGGCTGCCCAGCAGCTGGAACGGGAGCATATGATGAGCTATGTGACGATCGCTGAACGTGTGTATACGCAAAAGGGCATGGAGAAAGGCGAAGCCAATCTGCTGCTGCGCCTGATCCAGCGCCGCTTCGGTGCGGTGGATGCCGAGACCACGCAACGCATCCGCACCGCCCGGTCGCAAGACCTGGAAACCTGGTCGCTGAATTTCGTGGACGCCGCCACGCTGGACGACGTCTTCCGCGACTGAGATTCAAGCGCTTACCTGAAACCACCCCTCACCCCCAGCCAAACCCCGTGCTGCATCTGCCCGCCCCCATGCTGGCCGGTGTAGGCCAATGTGACTTGGACTCGACGGGCGATGGGCGCCTGCACGCCCAGATCCAGGCGCAGGACATGGCGCGGCACAGGTAGACCTTCGGCCTCGAAGCGCCGCCCCGGATCGGCCCGGTAGGCCTGGGGACTGGACAGGGTCGATCCGCCCCACAGGCGACGCACACCCAGGTCCAGGTTCATCAGGGCGTCGCCTTGCGGCGCGGGCCACACACGCTGGATCCGCACGCCCAGCCGCCCCATCCACCGCTGGTCGGTCCGTGCATCCAGTGCGACGGCGGCCAGTCCTCCGCGTTCATGCACGGCGGGACGGTGCAGACGCAGCCAGACCGCCTGGGCATAGGGCGTCAGTTGCCAGGCGCCCACGGGCCGCGGTGCTTCCGGTTGGATCTGCAGCCAGGCCTGGGTCAGACGGGCGGTGGGCCGGCTGCGCAGCGGGGATTCGGCCGGGTCGGCCTGGCGGCGGATGTCGGCCTGGTGCCAGGACTGCGCGGCCCCCAGGGTCAGGCGCCAGGCGCCCCGGGCCAGGCTGGCGCCCAGGCCCAGGTGCGCTGACCGGCCCCGCAGGCGGTATGCGCCGCCCGCCGTGTGATCCTCACGCCCCGCTTCGGCACCGGACGAGCCGGCCGGAGGCCATGCTCCCGGTCCGGTCGACAGGCGCATGTCCTGAGCACCGGCAAAGACCGCCAGGGCCCCACGATCCCCCACCGGGCGGCTGACGCCGATCTGCAGACCACCGGTATCCCGGTCATCGCCCGGCAGGCCCTGGGCGCCGGACCGTTCGGTATTGGCGGCCCAGGCCTGGACCCAGGCCCGGCCGTCGGCGGTGTGCGCCAGGGCGGATTCCCGCGGGAAGCGGCTGTCGTCCAGCAGGGCGCCGCGCCAGGCGGCGTCGGCGGTGTTCAGGCCCCGGTCGTTGTATCGCAGGCCCAGGGTGACGGCGTTGGTGCCGTATTCCAGGACGGGATCCAGGTAGCGCAAGGCGCTGGCGGCACGGGCGAAACGGCCATTGCCCGGCACGGGATCGCCGCTGCTGTCCGCGCCGTATTCCAGGCCGCCATCGGCCTGGACGATGGTCCAGCGGCGATCGGGCGTCCAGTCGCCGGGCTTCGGCTCGACCAGCAGCTCGCCGCCCAGGCGCGCGGTGCCGAAGGACCGGATCCGGTCGGCCTGGCCGTCGACGCCGATGCGGATGCGGGTTTGCGATTGCGGCAGCAGCGCCAGGCGCTGGCCGATCAGCAGGGTGCCGGTCCGATCCGGGTCGCCGGGCCGCAACAGGCCGGCCACGCGGGCTTCGTCCACCTGGCCGACGCCGGACAAGACGGTGCCCGCTTGGGTCAGGACCGGTCCCCACCACAGCTGGTCGACCCGCAGACCGCCCTGCGCCAGGACCAGGGGGTCGCGGCCGGGGCTGAAGCCGGCGCCGGTCAGCCGCAGGGTGCCCGCGCCGTCCTTGACGATCGGGGCGTCGGCCTGGATGTGGCCCGCGAGTGTCGCTTCACCGGACGAGACGCGCCAGACGGCGGCGCCCTGGCCGACGATGGGCGGCAGGCCCCAATGCGCCGGCGGCAGCTGGGCGGTGGCGGCGGAGCGGATCTGCAGGGCCTGCCCGATGCGCACGCCGGGGCGCAGTTCCAGGCGGGTGCCGGCCGCCATTTCCAGGCTGTTGCCCGCCGCGCCCAAGGCATCGTCGTGCGCCAGGCCCAGGCTGCCTTCGGCCAGGATGATCTGGCCTGTGGTGACGCTGGCGTCGGTCAGTTCCAGGTGTCCGCCGCCCAGTTTCCAGAAGGGGACGGGGATCAGGGGATCGACGGGATGACCCAGGATGGGGCCCTGCACCCATAGGGTCCGGCCGGTGGCGACGCGGAACCCGCTGGCGCTTTCCAGTTGCAGTCCCCGCTCGATGCGCCGGTCTTCGGCGACATCGATCGATTCGCCGCGCAAAACAAAAGGCGCCGGGGAATCGTCCCACGGCGCCTCGGTCGATGCCTGCGTCAGGCCCGGCGGCGGCAGGCCCAGGCAGCACAGCGCCAGGATGGCGCGGACATGACGGGTCTTGAAGATGGACATGCTTGTCTCCTGTCAGGGTTATATGTCACTGGATGTGACATCCTGGTTTTTACAAGAGACGAATGGTGCGAAGAGTTTGATGTGCAGTGGAGTTAGGATGGGTCAAGCGGGGCCGCAGGCGTCTATCTGCGATACAAGGCGGCCAGCGCAGCTTTGGGGGCCTTGTCCAGGATCTTCAAGAGCGATTTGGCCGCGCCCGTGGGACTGCGCTTGCCTTGCTCCCAGTTCCGGATGGTTTCCAGCGGCACATCGATCCGCGCTGAAAACTCGGCCTGGCTCAAACCCAAGCGACGCCGCACCCGTCGCACGAATCGACCCGCATCTTGCATGGCGTCAGCCTCGTCCGCTGCCGCCTGCCTGACCAGATCGGCTTCAGTCGTTGCATCTACGAGTGCGGCATTGATACGCCCGATGGACCGAGACGCGAGATTTTCCTGAGTAATGGTCATACGTACGGTTTTCATAACGTCGAACCTCTCGTGGATTGGCTTTGCGCGCTGAAATAATACGGACTGCCACAGGTCTAGGGGTATAGACGACGACAAACAGACGCCACTCTATTTTCCCTATCAACTGATATCGGTCCTCTCCGTAGCGTCGTCGTGTATCAGCCGAAACGATGCGGCAAGGGTCGAAGAAGGCCTGAGCGGCATAAGCAAAATCAAATCCGCGCTCTTGCAGACACTTGGCGCTCTTTGCTTCGTCCCATTCGAAATCTATTGGATGAGTGTAGTTCATTGGCCCACTCCGATCAAAGACTCAAATGCCGGTGTACGGCACTGAATCGTTGATCTTATGGAGGCCCGGCAATGAAAGCGAGGCGACGATGGACCGATTTATCCCACCCCTCGCTGATACCTCCACGTGCTGACGCACATGTCCTCCAGCGTGCGGGTCGCCGTCCAACCCAGGTCCTGGCGAGCCTTGGCAGGGTCGGCGTAGCAGGCGGCAACGTCGCCCGGGCGGCGCGGCTGGATCCGGTAGGGCACGTCCCGCCCGGACGCCTGTTCGAAGGCGCGTACGACTTCCAGCACGCTGTGGCCGCGCCCGGTGCCCAGGTTGAAGGCATGCCAGCCGGTGTGACCGGCCAGGAAGCCCAGGGCGGCGGCATGGCCTTCGGCCAGGTCCACGACGTGGATGTAGTCCCGCACGCCGGTGCCGTCGGGCGTGGGGTAGTCGTCGCCGAAGACGTTCAGTTCGGTCCGCAGGCCCGCGGCCACCTGAGCGACATAGGGCATCAGGTTGTTCGGCACGCCCCGGGGGCTTTCGCCGATCAGGCCGCTGTCGTGCGCCCCCACCGGATTGAAATAGCGCAGACAGGCCACGCGCCAGGACGGGTCGGAGGCGGCCAGATCGCCCAGGATTTCCTCGACGTGCAGCTTGCTGCGGCCGTAGGGATTGACGGCGCGCGTGGCGTGGCGTTCGTCCAGTGGCAGATATTGCGGTTCGCCATAGACGGTGGCGCTGCTGCTGAAGACCAGCGTGCGCACGCCGCCGGCGCGCATCGCCCGCAGCAGGGACAGCGTGCCCTGGACGTTGTTGGAGAAGTAGTCCAGCGGCTTTTCGACGGATTCGCCCACGGCCTTCAGGCCGGCGAAATGGATCACGGCGTCGATCGCGTGTTCGCGCAGGACGCGTTCCAGCAGCGCCTCGTCACGCACGTCGCCCTGGACGAAGGCGGGCGGCTCGCCCAGGATGCGCGCCAGCCGGCCGACGACGGCGGCGTCGCTGTTGGACAGGTTGTCGAACAGGACGATGCGATGGCCCTGTCGCGCCAGGACGGTGGCGGTGTGGCTGCCGATGTAGCCCGTGCCGCCGGTGAGCAGGATGTTCATGCGGTGTGCGGTTCCATGAATGGAAGAATCGTTGCATGGTACAGCCTGCGCGGATGCGCCACGATCCGGATTCGTGACAGGCGATTGCCCGCGCGTCCGACGAGGAGTTACAACGGCGCGATCCGTCCGAATTCGACCTGCACGGTCTGCGGGCGGCCCAGGATATCCAGCAGCAGGGTGACGCGGTCGGCGGAGACGGCCTGGATCAGGGCCTGGACGCCGGCCAGGGCCGGATCCTGCAGGCGCACGGCCATGCCGGGGCGATAGGGGCCGATGTCGGCCAGGGCGGCGGTTTCGCGCAGGCCTTCGGCCCGGCGGATGGCCTGGACGGCATCGTCCGCCAGGGTGGCGGGCTGGTGGCCGAACATGACCAGCCGGCTGACGCCCACCGTGGAACGCACCACGGACAGGGACTGCGTGGCCCGGGTGGGCCGCAGGAAGAGGTAGCGGGGGAACATGGGTTCGTGGGCGATCAGCGCGGGATCGGCATGAGCGCCTGGCTGGACGCCGGCGCCGGTGGCCGGCCCCGAGACGGCGCGAGTCGTCGCGGACGCGCTACGGCGCCGCCCCGGTTCCCGGAAGACCTTGAACAGCGGCAGATAGACTTCGAAGTCCTGGCGCCGCAGCTGTTCGGCCGCCGTGCGTTCCTGGCGGGGCTTGGTGTGGGCGACGTACCAGGCGGCGGAGAGCATGTCGCCCGTGTCGATATGCATGCTCACCATTCAGCTCTGCGCGCGGCCTGATACCCGAACCCATGCATCGCACGACCAGCCCAGAGTCCGAACACGCCTGATGTATCCTCAGAGAGGGTATCCTCAGAGACATAAGCATCAATGGCATCACAAACAATGACCGCCAAAGGCTTTTTCTGGACATGTGCTTTTTCTACAAGCACCTGCAATTGCACTTCCGTTACATCAATCAGAATTTGGGCCATGAATTTTTGACTGTTCGATTGAACGAAAGCATCATCATCCAGGCCCGTTCCCTGAAGATCAAGCCTCCGCGTGCTTGGCGGCCTCCACGGCGGCGTCGGTGTCGTGCGGGGCGCCGTTGAAGAACAGGTTCAGCAGCACGGCCGACAGCGAGGTCAGCAGGATGCCCGATTCGATCAGCGGGTGGATGGCGTGCGGCATCCACTGGCGGAAGTTCGGGGCGACGACGGGGATCATGCCCATGCCGATGGAAATGGCCACGATCATGGCGTTGTTGCGGTTCTTGACGAAATCCACGCCGCCCAGGATGCGGATGCCGGTGGCGGTGACCATGCCGAACATCACGATGCCCGCGCCGCCCAGCACGACGGTGGGCAGGGACTCGACCAGCGCCGCCAGCTTCGGCAGCAGGCCCAGGACCAGCAGGATGACGCCGCTGGCCACGCAGACGTACCGGCTGCGCACCCCGGTGACGGCGACCAGGCCGACGTTCTGGGAGAAGCTGGAATACGGGAAGGTGTTGAAGATGCCGCCGATCAGGGTGCCCAGGCCGTCGGTGCGCAGGCCGCGCGCCAGGTCCTTCTGGCCGATCTTCTTGCCGGTCATGTCGCCCAGGGCCAGGAACATGCCGGTGGATTCGATCAGGATCACGATCATGACCAGCACCATGGTCAGGATCATCCAGAAGTCGAACTTCGGCATGCCGAAATGGAAAGGCAGGACCACGTCGACCCATTCGGCCTTGCCGACCTTCTCGAAGGTCATGATGCCCATGGCGGCCGTGATGACGGCGCCGATCACGATGCCCAGCAGCACGGCGATGTTGGCCAGGAAGCCCTTGCAGAACTTGGCGATCACCAGGATCGACAGCAGCACGACGCCGGCGATGCCCACGCCGGTCAGGTTGGCGTATTTGGGATTGGGCACCGTGGGCATGATGGCCAGGCCCTGCGGGATTTCCGGCAGGGGCGAGCCCGGCGCGCCCGCGGCGGCCCGGATGTCCTTCAGCCAGTTGACGTAGTTGGGATCGACCAGGGACGGCGCGGTGGGACCGACGGGGTTGCCGAAGATCCAGTTGATGCCCACGCGCATCAGGGTGATGCCGATGATGGCGATGATGGTGCCGGTCACGACCGGGGGAAAGAAGCGCAGCAGCCGGCTGATCCAGGGAGCGATGAGGATGGTGACGATCCCCGCCGCGATGATGGTGCCGAACAGCAATTGGGCGCCCTCGTGTCCGGGGGTGGACTGGGCGATGTGGATCATGGGGCCGACGGGGGCGAAGCTGACGCCCATGATGACGGGCAGCTTGATCCCGAACCACTGGGTGGCGCCCAGGGACTGGATGATGGTGGCGATGCCGCAGGCGAACAGGTCGGCGGCGATCAGCAGGGACACTTCGTGCGAGTCCAGGCCGAGCGCCCGGCCGATGATCAGGGGGACGGCCACGGCGCCGGCGTACATCACCAGCACGTGCTGCAGCCCGAGGGCCGTCAACTGGCCCATCGGCAGGATCTCGTCCACCGGGGCGACGGTTTTGCTCATGTCTTGTCTCCAGGGTCGGGGCTTGCCCGCGCGCGGGGCGTCCCTCATGTCTTGGGTCTTGGGTGGAAGTCTGAAAGCGCTTCTTCGGCGTCTTGCGGCCACTCTACCGGAGGCCTCTCCGGGCAACCATGCGCAAAGCACGATAAGGGCTTTTCGGCCGGACACATAATCCCGGGTAAACCCTGGGGTTTTCAGGGAAAATTCATGTACCGGACGGGGAAGGCAGGGAAAGTCCCTATGCCTCACCCACGCAAGCGGTCGATCCAGTGGCGGGTGGAGGCGTCGTGGCGGGTGGCGGGGTCATCGGCGGCAGGCGCGGCAGCGCGCGTCGGGTCGGACGGATCCAGTTCGGCGATGATGCCGCGCGCCAGGATCTTGCCGTATTCCACGCCCCACTGGTCGAAAGGATCGATGCCCCAGATCACGCCCTGGGTGAAGACGCGGTGTTCGTACAGGGCCAGCAGCGCGCCCAGGGAATACGGCGACAGGCGCGGCAGGGCGATCAGGTGGTTGGGGCGCCCGCCCGGGTGGACGCGGTGCGGGGCCAGCCAGTCGGCGCGGGCCGCGTCCATGCCTTCGGCCAGGCATTCGGCGCGCGCCTGGGCCAGGGTCTTGCCGCGCATCAGGGCTTCGCGCTGGGCCAGGCAGTTGGCCAGCAGCTGGCGGTGGTGCGCCGGCCAGTGGTGGTCGGCCTCGCGGCACAGGATGAAGTCCACCGGGGCGCCGTCGCTGCCCTGGTGCATCCACTGGAAGAAGGTGTGCTGCGCGTCGGTGCCCGGCATGCCCCAGACGGCGGGGCCGGTGGGCACGCCCACGGGCCGGCCGGCGGCGTCCACCGACTTGCCCAGGGATTCCATGTCCAGCTGCTGGAGGTAGGGCACCAGGTTCGCCAGGCGCGAATCGTAGGGCGCGATGTTCAGCGACCCCTGGCCCAGCACGCTGCGGTTGGCGACGCCCGCCAGCGCCATGCGCACCGGGGCGTTTTCCGCCAGAGGCGCCTGGGCGAAATGCGCGTCCATGGCGGCGGCGCCCGCGCGCAGGCCTTCCAGCACGTCGGCGCCCACGGCCAGCGCGGTGCTCAGGCTGACCGCGGACCAGAGGGAAAACCGCCCCCCGACCCAGTCCCACAACTGGAAGATCTGGCCGTCCGGCACGCCCCAGGCGCGGGCGCGGTCGGGCCGGGCGGTGACCGCGGCCAGGTGGGCGGCCGGGTCCAGGCCGGCGCCAGCCAGCCATTCGCGGGCGCGGGCGCCGTTTTCCAGGGTTTCCGCGGTGGTGAAGGATTTGGAGACCAGCACGACCAGGGTTTCGCGCGGATCCAGCCCCGCGAGTCCGCCCTCGATGGCATGGCCGTCGATGTTGGCGACGAAGCGCACGTCGCGCCAGGTGCCGGCGTAGCCGAAGGCGGTCACCGCCAGGCGCACGCCCCAGTCCGAGCCCCCGATGCCCACGTGCACGACGTGGCGCCAGCGCCGCCCGGCGTCGGCGCGCCGCACCCAGGCATCCATGCGCTCGCGTTCCGCCTGCACCTCGGCCGGCGCCTCCGGCGCGCGCAGCACGGTATGCCAGGCCGCGCGGCCTTCCGTGACGTTGACGGGTTCGCCCGCCAGCAGGCGCGCGCGCTGCGCCTCGAAATCCCGCGCGCGCAGCAGGGATTCGCCCGCGTCCATGAGTTCGGGCGAATGGCGCTGGCCGCTGGAATCCAGCGCCAGGCCGGGGGCCTCGATCAGGTCCAGCGCGTCGGGGCGCGGCGCGCAGGTCTGCGCCGCCAGCGCGAAGCGTTTCCATTCGGGAAGCTCGGTCAGCGGGGCGGGCGTGCCGGCGGCGGTAGGACGATCGGACATGGCGGCGGAATCTGGATCGGCGGAGTCGCCGGTCATTATGTCATGCGGCCATGCAAAACGCCCCGGCGATCCAAGAAGAACCGGAGCGCTCCCATTTGATGGGGACGGTGCCCTTTTCAAATTGAGGCATCTCCCCACGTCGCGCCTTGCAAGGCGCTTCGATTCGATAGGCTGTGAATGGTCCGCAGGGACCATTCACAGTCCGATCTCATCCCAGGCGCCGAATTCAGCAGCGTTCGAAGATGCCCGCAGCGCCCATGCCCGTGCCCACGCACATCGTCACCATGCCGTACTGCAGGTTGCGGCGGCGCAGGGCGTGGATGGTGGTGGCGGAACGGATCGCGCCGGTGGCGCCCAGGGGGTGGCCCAGGGCGATGGCGCCGCCCATGGGATTGACGACGTCCTCGTTCAGGCCCAGGTCGCGGATGACGGCCAGGGACTGGGCGGCGAAGGCTTCGTTCAGTTCGATCCAGCCCATCTGGTCCAGCGTCAGGCCGGCCTTCTTGAGGGCGGCGGGGATGGCTTCCTTCGGACCGATGCCCATGATGTCGGGCGGCACGCCGCGCACGGCGAAGGACACGAAGCGCGCCAGCGGCGTCAGGTTGTGTGCCTTCAGGGCGCGTTCGGACACGACCAGCAGGGCGCCGGCGCCGTCGGAGGTCTGCGAGCTGTTGCCGGCGGTGACGCTGCCCTTGGCGGCGAACACGGGGCGCAGGCGGGCCAGGGCCTCCAGGCTGGTGTCGGCGCGCGGGCCTTCGTCCAGGCTGACGGTGTGGCGGGTCTCGCGGACTTCGCCGGCGGCCAGGTCGGGGACGCGGCGCACGATCTCCACCGGCAGCATCTCGTCGGCGAATTCGCCGGCCTGCTGGGCGGCCAGGGCGCGCTGATGCGAACGCAGGGCGAACGCGTCCTGGTCCTCGCGGGAAATCTTCCAGCGCTGGGCGACCTGCTCGGCGGTGGAACCCATGCCGTAGGCGATGCCGATGTTTTCTTCCTTCAGGTAGACGTCCGGGCTGAAGGAGGTGTTGATCCCCATGGTGGGCACCAGGCTCATGGATTCGGTGCCGCAGGCCAGCATCACGTCGGCCTCGCCCACGCGGATGCGGTCGGCCGCCATGGCGACGGCGGTCAGGCCGGACGCGCAGAAGCGGTTGACGGTGACGCCGCCGACCGATTGCGGCAGGCCGGCCAGCAGCACGCCGACGCGCGCCACGTTCAGGCCCTGCGGACCTTCGGGGATGGCGCAGCCGACGATGGCGTCCTCGATCGCGGCGGGATCCAGGCCGGGCGCCTGGGCCATCACGCCCTGGATGGCCTTGGCCAGCAGTTCGTCGGGCCGGGTGTGGGAATACATGCCGCGCGGGGCCTTGCCGATGGGCGTGCGCGTCGCGGCGACGATGTAGGCTTGTTGAAGGGCAGTCATTGTGGTCTCCTCAGTTGCGGACGGGCTTGCCGGTTTGCAGGAGACCGGCAATGCGCTCTTGTGTCTTGGGGTTGGCGAGCAGGCCCAGGAAGGCCTCGCGTTCCAGCCGCAGCATCCAGGCTTCGTCGACCAGGCTGCCCGGATCGACGTCGCCGCCGCAGATGGCCGTGGCGACCTGTTCGGCGATGTGGAAGTCGTAGTCCGAGATGTAGCCGCCCACGCGCATGTTCACCAGCTGCGCCTTCAGGGTGGCGATGGCGTCGCGGCCGGCCACCGGGAAACGCGCGGCCAGCGGCGGACGCCAGCCCTGTTCGGCCAGGTTGGCGGCCTCGCGCACGGCCACGTACAGCAGTTCGTGGCGGTTCATGACGATGGGGTCGGAATCGCGCAGATAGCCGATCCGGCGGGCTTCCAGGGCGGACTTGGACACGCGCGCGGTGGCCACGGCCAGGACGAAGTCCTTCACGTAGGCCAGCAGCGGGGCGTCCGGCGCGGACTGCGCCTGGATTTCCGCCGCGCGGCGGGCGCTGAAGGTGATGCCGCCGGCGCCCGGCACCAGGCCGATGCCGACTTCCACCAGGCCGATGTAGCTTTCCAGGTGGGCGACGCGGCGCGCGCAGTGCACGGACAGTTCGCAGCCGCCACCCAGCGCCAGGCCGGCCACGGCCGCCACCACGGGCACCTGGGCGTAGCGCAGGCGCATGACCATGTCCTGCATTTCCTTCTGGATCGGCTCGACGGCCTTGACGCCGCCGGACATGAAGGCGGGCAGCATGGCCTTCAGGTCGGCGCCGGCGGAGAACGGATCGTCCAGCTGGGCGACGACCAGGGCCTTGTAGTTCTGTTCGGCCAGGTCCACGGCGTGGACCACGCCGCGCACCACGTCCGGACTGAGGGTGTGCATCTTGGTCTTGAACGACACCAGCAACACATCCTGGGGCTGCGGGGCGGGCAGCGTCCAGCACAGCACGGCGTCGTTCTCGTACACGACGTGGGGCACCAGGGACGGGCCTTCGCCGACCAGGCGCGGGGCGCCGATCTGGCGCTGGTAGACGGGCAGCGCGCTGCGCGGCACATAGGCGCCGGTGGCCGGGCTGAAGGAGCCTTCCGGCGTGTGCACGGCCTGCTTGTCCCAGACGACGCCGCCGGTGGCCCAGGCGGGCAGCGGCGCGTCCGACAGGGTCTTGCCGGCGGCGATGTCCTCGTTGATCCATTCGGCGACCTGGCGCCAGCCGGCGGCCTGCCAGATCTCGAAGGGACCGAAGCTGTGGCCGAAGCCCCACTTCATGGCCTGGTCCAGTTCGCGCGCGCTGTCGGCGATGTCGCCCAGGTGCACGGCGCTGTAGTGGAAGGTGTCGCGCAGCACGGCCCAGACGAACTGCGCCTGGGGATGCGCGGAATCGTGCAGCGCCTTCAGGCGCTTGGCGGGATCGCGTTCCTTCAGGATGTCCTTGACCTCGTCGTCGGCCTTCTCGCCGGAGGGCACGTACTGGCCGGCGGCAGGGTCCAGGCGCAGGATCTGCTTGCCTTCCTTCTTGAAGAACCCGGCCTTGGTCTTCTGGCCCAGGGCGCCCTTTTCGATCAGGGCGGCCAGCACGGGCGGCACGCCGAAATGCGCGCGGAAGGGATCGTCGGGCAGCTGGTTCTTCATCGTGTCGATGACGTGCGCCAGCGTGTCCAGGCCGACCACGTCGGCGGTACGGTAGGTGCCGGACTTGGCGCGGCCCAGGCGGGTGCCGGTCAGGTCGTCGACCAGTTCGTAGGGCAGGCCGAAGGCCTGGGTGTGATGGAAGACCGACAGGATGCCGAACACGCCGATGCGGTTGCCGATGAAGTTCGGCGTGTCCTTGGCGCGCACCACGCCCTTGCCCAGCTGCGACACCAGGAAGGTTTCCAGGTGGTCCAGCAGGGCCGGTTCGGTGGCGGCGGTGGGGATCAGCTCGACCAGCGGCATGTAGCGCGGCGGATTGAAGAAGTGCACGCCGCAGAAGCGGTGGCGCAGGGTCTCGGGCAGCGCTTCGGACAGGGACGTGATGGACAGGCCCGAGGTGTTGCTGGCGACGATGGCGTGCGGGTTCAGGGCCGGCGCCAGCTTGTGGTACAGGTCGCGCTTCCAGTCCAGGCGTTCGGCGATGGCCTCGATGACGACGTCGCAATCGGCCAGCAGCGCCAGATCCTCGTCGTAGTTGGCCGGCGTGATCAGGTCGGCCAGGGCATCGACGCCCAGGGGCGCGGGGTTGAGCTTTTTCAGCTGGGCGATGGCGCGCTGGACGATGCCGTTCTTGCCGCCCTGGCCGTCGTCCTTGGCCAGATCGAACAGGACGACCGGCACGCCGGCGTTGACGCAGTGGGCGGCGATCTGCGCGCCCATGACCCCGGCGCCGCACACCGCCACGCGGCGGATGAACAGGGGGGCGGACTGGCTGGTTTGCATGATATTGTGTCCTCGCTGGTTTTAATGAGTTGCCCGATTTTTCGATTGTCGCTGATTTGCGCTGAAAATTCAAACGATCGTTTGAATTTAAAGATGTCCCCATCATCATGGCCCGATTGCCCCGCCTCTACGCCCCCCGCATCCCCCAACTGGTCGAGGCGCGCTTCGCGCGTCCGCTGGCGCCGGCGGACGCCCCCGCCCCCGCGGCGGCGCTGGACCGGATCCGCGGCTGGCTGGCGGAGGAGATCGGCCGCGCGGCGGCGGGCGAGGCCGGCGCCGTGGCCCTGCACGCCTGGACCATCCTGCCGGACCGGATCACCCTGCTGGCCACGCCGGGCGACGAGGCCGCGCTGTCGCGCCTGATGCAGGCGCTGGGACGGCGCATGGGCTCGGGGCTGATGCGCACGCGGGTGTACGCGGGCCGCTACCGCAACGCCCTGCTGGAGCCGGGCCGCTGGGTGCTGCCGGCCATGGTCTGGCTGGAGTCGCTGCCGGTCTCGACCGGCCAGGTCGGCGCGCCGGCGCAGTGGCCCTGGTCGTCGGCGGCGGAACACGGGGGGCTGGGCGGCGCGGGCGCCGGAGGCATCGGGGGCGCCGGCGGCGCGGCCGAAACGCCGGCCAGCCGCCCGATGCTGACGGATCACCCCGACTACTGGCGCGAAGGCGACACGCCCTTCGCCCGTCAGGCCGCCTGGCGCAACCGTCTGGCCGCCGGCCTGGGCGAATCGCAGCGCCCGCCGATCGAGGCGGCGCTGTCAGGGCAATGGGCGCTGGGGGAAAGGATTTTCCTGACGCACCTGGGGCGCCTGGCGTCCCGGCGCGTCAGCCCGGCGCCGCGCGGACGGCCCAGGAAGGCGGCGGAGTAGTCCTTGCGCAGCGTCGAGCGGATGCCCGCTTTCACCACATGTCAGCGCGGCAGGGCCAGATGCACCTTGATCGCATCTTCAAGTGCCAGCATGTCCGACTTGCTCAGACAGCCAAGCAGTTCCCTCAGGCGCGACTTGTCGGCCGCCATGATCTGATCCGCCATGGCCTTGCTGGCTTGCCCATTCACTGTCACCAGGGCTTCACCCGGATACTGACGGGCCACACTGCGGGTCAACGGCACGACAACCACACGCACCAGATGCCGATTGGCAGCATCGTTGCTGACGACCACAGCGGGTCGGGTCTTGCGGATTTCACTACCTACCACAGGATCGAATTCGACCCACCAGACCTCACCGCGCTTCATGATCGCCCTTTTTCCCCGGCTGAGGAGAAGGGTCATCCGCCAGATCGCCCGCCAGACCATTGCACCACGCCTGAGCCTCGTGCTCGCGCGCGGCGTCCGCCGCCATGGCCTGATAGCCGCCATCCAGCGAATCGCCCAGGACATGCGGCCTGAGCAGGCCTTCAATGAATTGACTCATATGCCGCTTCCCCACGGTCCGGTACAGGCCGTCGTAGACATCCTCATCCAGCGTGATGGTCATTCGCTTGTGCATGACTCACCTCTAAATACGTTATACGCATAACGTACTATAAATCCTGGAATCGGTCCATCAGACGGCAGAAAAGGCACCCTGCTTTTTTTGGAGGGCAAACCTGCGTATCGCACACAGGATAACGCTCAGCCTTGGCGACGGGCAGGGCGACTGGGCGCTTTTGTCACGCCCCGGGCGCTAAGAAGCGCGATGTGTCTTCAGCCTCATTTCGCGATCCCCAGGAAGACGGCCAGGCAGCGTTCGACTTCCACCAGGGTGTCGGCACCGACGTGGCCGATGATCCGCCCGATCTTGCTGCGTTTGATGGTCATGCTCTTGTCGATCATCACCTGAGATGGCTTGCGCAGGCCGTTTTCCGGGCTGGGATCCAAGGTGATGCGCAGCAGGGGAGCCGCCACCAGCGTACCGGACACCGGCAGTACGGTGACACTGGCGTGTCCCATGAACTGATCCGCCTGCAGCACCAACGCGGGTCTGGGCTTGCCGAAATCGCCCTGCACAACCACCGTCACCAGATCGCCGCGCCTGGCCCTGAGCTGCGACGTCATTCCGTCCAGCCATCCACATCGGCCAGGGCCTCATCCATGAATGCCTGCAGATCCGCATCGGCATGATCCGCCCGGGACACCAGCAGGCTCTGCCGGCGGCATTCCTCCTCGAACCCGGGGCGCCTCGTATCCGGCACCCAGATCTGCACCGGCCGCAATCCCGCCATCCGCAACGCGGTGCGATGCTTCTGAACCCGCGCATTCACATGGGTTGTCGCCATTTTCATTCTCCTGATATGCGCGTTACATGAAACATGATACAAGCCCATCTCGTTACATGCAACAAAACAGGCCACCGCAGCTTTCCTGCCAGGCCCGACACCCCATGGTAAAAGTCCCGCGATCCCTGGGAAAGGAGGCGCGGGACTGGTTTGTCGCAGCGGCGGATCGATCAGAACGAGCTGGTCACTTCCATGAAGAAGGTGCGGCCCGGCTGGTTGTAGGTGTAGGCGCCGGCGCCTTGGATTTCATTCACCTTGCCCAGATTGACTCCGATCGCATTGCCTCGGCGGAAGATGCGTTTGTCGAACAGATTGTCCACGCCCGCCGTCACGCGGAAGTGCTTGTTGACCTTGTACTGCGTGCTCAGGCCGAACAACGCGTAAGGCGGGACCTTGTCGGTGGCGCTGCCCGTCAGCGGCTGGCCGTAGTAGTCGTACTTCGGACCTTCCTGCTCGCCGTAGACGGTGGCCTTGGCGCGCAGCGACCAGGCCGGCGTCACCTGCCAGTCCAGGGTGCTATTGATCGTGTATTCCGGAATGGTGGACAGGTGTTCGCCGGTCTCCTTGTTCTTCGATTCGATCATGTAGGTGAAGTTGGTCGACCACAGCCAGTCCTGCGCGAAGGGCCAGGTCAGGTTGCCCTCGATGCCCTGCACAACAGCACGAGGGATGTTTTCCCACTGATAGACGTTATAGGGTTTGCCACCCGCGACAAAGGAGTAGGCCGGAGAATGCCCCGCCTCGATCTTGTCCCGATAATCGTTGTGGAAATAGGTCAGGCTGGCACCCAGGCCGTCGGGGCTGCGGAATTCGATCCCCAGTTCCTTGTTGATGCTGGTTTCCGCCTTCAGATCCGAATTCCCCAGCAGGTAGCAGCCCGTCGTGCCTCCCGGCGGGTTGCCCCAGCAACCGTTGCCCGCGCTATAGAGCACATACCCGGAATTGCTCTGGTAGAGGTTGGGTGCCTTGTAGGCCCGGGCGATACCGGCCTTGACCGTCCACTGCTCGTTGACCATGTAGGACAGGTTCAGCGCGGGGCTCCAGTTGTTGCCCTGGAGGCTATGGTGGTCGAAACGCAGGCCCGGCGTCACAGTCCAACGGTCGCCAATGTACAGATTGTCCTCAGCGAACACGGAATAGATGTTGGCATGCGTCTTGGGCACATAGGCAAACGGCACCTGCGGCATGGAGCCACCCGGCTTATTACGGGCGGTCAGGTCGGAGGAAAAATCTTCCAGATCTTGCCGCACCCACTCCAGGCCCAGGGTGCCCATCTGGTCGATACCGCCCCAATTCAGCCGACGGTTCAGTTCCGTATGCGCCGTCAATGTGCGCAGATTGATATCGCCATAGCCCCCTACCCCGGTCGCCGCATCGGGATCGTTGAAGATGCCCTCCGTTCCTCCGGCCAGACCTTCCAGCAGCCGGGTATTGCGCGTCTGCTCGTACTGCAGATAACTCAGAGTATGGGTATCGGCATTCCAATCGCCATTGTGCGTAATGGAATAAGCCTGACGGTAGATTCGATTCGTCTCACCACCCAGCTGAGGATTGACATAGTCGTTGGTATTCGTATTTTGCGTATCGCCGACGTAGATGTTGCCCTGTCGTCCGTAGCTGGCTTCGAAATCGATCTTGTGCCCAGCGACCGGTTTCCAGCTCAACACGCCATCGACATCGCGATTCTTGAAACCCTCGCGCCCGGCCGGAAACGTTCCGGCAACCGAAGCGTGCGTGCCTCGTTCCGACTGGTGCCCCTTGTTGATGTCATACGCATCCCCCTGGAAATTCGCCGCGCTGCCCCACAGGCGGAAATCCAGGCTGTCGGAGATCGGGCCGGCCAGGCTGAAGGTGGTGCGGGCGGTCGAGCCTTCGTCGCTATGCTCGGGCGCGTTCGCATACACAGACACCGAGCCGGTCAGCTTGTCCGAGGCGGGCTTGGTAATGATGTTCACCACACCGCCGGCCGCGCCGTTACCGTAGCGCGCGGCGGCGGGGCCGCGCAGGACTTCGATGCGTTCGATCTGCTCGGGCGGGACCCAGTTGGTGTCGCCGCGCGTGTCGCGTTCGCCGCGCCAGCCGAAGCGCACCGACCCGCGCGAGGACACGGGCTTGCCGTCGATCAGGATCAGGGTGTTTTCCGGGCCCATGCCGCGGATGTCGATCTGGCGGTTGTTGCCGCGCTGGCCGCTGGAGGAATTGCCGGTCAGGTTCACGCCCGGCATGGTGCGGATGATTTCCGACACGTCGGTGGCGGGCGGGGACTTCTGGATGTCCTCGGACGTGATGGTGGACGCGCCCGGGGTCTGCTTCAGTTCCTGTTCGGCTTTGACGACGACGCGGTCGAGCTGGGCGACGCCTTCGGACGATTGCGCGCCGGCGGGAGAAGCGACCAGGCCCAGGGCGATGAGCAGGCCGAGGGGCGGCAGGGCGCGGCCCTGAACCTTGGAGGCGGACATAGGGATTCCTTGGATTGCTGCAATGTGTCAAAAATCAGATCGAAAATATAAACGATAACCGTTCCTATTTACAAATTGGAAAGATTTCACCTGTTGATTTCGCACAACGGAATACCCATCGCGCCGGATTCGCGCTCGACTCGCGCCCCTGCCCTATCCGCCCGACAACGCCGCCACCGGATCGAGCCGGGCCGCCGCGCGGGCCGGCATCAGTCCGGACACCAGGCCCGTGGCCACGGCGCAGCCGAAGGCACCCAGGATGGCGGTCAGCGAGAACACCAGCTCGACGCCCGCCGCCAGCAGGGCCAGTCCGATGCCCAGGCCCAGCGCCACGCCGGCCGCGCCGCCGCACAGGGACACCAGGGCGGCCTCGGTCAGGAACTGGCGCCGGATGTCGCGCGGGCGCGCGCCGACCGCCATGCGGATGCCGATCTCGCGCGTACGTTCGCGCACCGTCATCAGCATGACGTTCATGACGCCGATCCCGCCGACCAGCAGGGACACGGCGGCGATCAGGCCCAGCATCAGGGTCATGGCGTTGCGCGATTCGGCGGCGGCCTGCAGTTTGGCCGCCGCGTTGCCGATGCTGAAGCTCTCGCGGCCGTGGCGCGCGCTCAGCAGGTCCCGCATGGCCGCCTCGGCCGCGACGGCGTCCTGCGGCGAGCGCGCTTCGATGACGGCGTAATCGGGTTCGCCGATGGCGGTGAAGACGCGCGCGCGGCCCGTGTCGAAGGGGATGAAGGCCTGGTCGTCGTAGTTCTCCGCGCCCGATTCGGCGCCCTTGGCGCTCATGACGCCGATCACTTCGAAGGGCGTGGCGTCGATCAGGACGAGCTGGCCGATGGGATCGTCCACGTCGGGCAGCAGCCGCTGCCGCAGCCGGCTGCCCAGGACCACGACGGGCGCCAGTTCGCGGTTTTCCGCGGCGATGTGGAAACGCCCCCGGGCGACGGGCCAGCGGTGGATGGCCGGCAGGTCGGCGGTGCTGGCGACGACGTAGACGGGCCGCGAATACGCGCCGTGGCGCAGCATGGCCGGATCGCCGATCACCGGCATGACACGCGCGATTTCGGGCAGCTCGGCGACCGCCGCCAGGTCGTCCAGGGTGACGACGCCGGCCACGCCGCCCTCGGGCGCGACGCCGCCGCTGACGTACAGGATGGCGGCGCCCAGGGCGCCCATCTGGCGCACGACCTGTTCCTTGGCGCCGCGTCCGATGGACAGCATGACGATGACCGAGGCGACGCCGGCCACGATGCCCAGCAGGGTCAGGGCGGTGCGCACGCGATTGAGCGCCATGGCCCGCCAGGCGGCGCGCCAGGCCTCGGCCAGGGCGGAAGCGGCGGGGGCATGATCCGAAGCCGCTGCCCGGCCAGGCAGCGGTACGGCGAGCGGCGCAGCGCCCCCCGCGCCGGGCCCATCCGCGACCACGCGCCCGTCGCGGATCTCGATGACGCGCCGGGCGCGGGCGGCCACCTGGGGATCGTGGGTGATGAGGATGATCGTATGGCCCCGGGCGGACAGCTCGTCGAACAGGGCCATGACCTCGGCGCCGCTGCGCGAATCCAGGGCGCCCGTCGGCTCGTCGGCCAGGATGACGCGCCCGCCGTTGACCAGGGCGCGTGCGATCGACACGCGCTGCTGCTGGCCGCCGGACAGCTGGGCCGGCCGGTGCGCCAGCCGTCCGCCCATGCCCAGCCGCTCCAGCAGCCCGGCGGCGCGCCACTCGCGCGCCGCGCGGTCTTCGCCCGCGTAGAGGGCCGGCAGCGCGGTGTTTTCCAGGGCGCTGTCGGTCGGGATCAGGTGGTAGCCCTGGAACACGAAACCGAAGGCTTCCCGGCGCAGCCGGGCCCGCTCGTCGGCCGGCAGGGCCGCGACGTCGCGGCCCTCGAAGCGATACGTGCCGCTGTCGGGCCGGTCCAGGCAGCCCAGGATGTGCATCAGCGTGGATTTCCCGGAGCCCGAGGCGCCGACGATGGCGACGTATTCGCCTTCGCGGATGGACAGCGACACGTCGCTCAGCGCCCGGGCGGCCGGCGCGCCCGCGGCACCGCCGTAGGACCGGCCGACGCCTTCGAGCCGGATCAGGGCGCTCACAGGACGAAGCGGGGCATGCCGCCATCCGATGCGCGGTCGCCCAGGATCAGGAGCTCGCCTTCGGCCAGGCCCTCCAGGACTTCGGCCGCGCGGCGGTCGCGCGCGCCGATCCGGACGATCCGCTGGACCGCGCGGCCGTTTTCCAGGACCCGGACCCGGTAGGTCCGGGCGGCGTCGGCGGCCCGCTCCAGGCCGGCGCCCGCCCCGTCTCCCGCCGGGCGCAGCGCCGCCAGGGGCGCCAGCACGGCGTCCTCGACCTGGCGCGTGACGAAGGCCACCTGCGCGCTCATCCGGGGCAACAGGGCACGGTCGGGATTGGGCACGTCGAACAGCACGGTGTAGAACACGGCCTTGGCGCCGGCGGCGGGCTGCGTCGCGGCGCCGCCGCCGGACTCGGCCGTCTCCGGCTGCGGCATGGGCAGCACCTGCCGGACCGTGCCGCGCCATTGCCGCCCGTCCTGGGCCAGGGTCGTGAAGACGGCCTCCATGCCCACGCGCAGGCGCGGGATGTCGGCCTCCGACACCTGCGTCCACACGGTCATGGCCGACAGGTCCGCGATGCGCAGCAGGTTGGGCGTCTGGTAGGTCGCGTTCAGGGTCTGGCCGGGCCGCGCCTCCAGCGACACGACCGTGCCGGCGATCGGCGCGTAGATCCGGCTGTAGCCCAGCAAGGCTTCGTCGCCCTGCAGCGAGGCCCGGGTGCGGCGGATGTCGGCTTCGATGCGCCGCACGACCGCCTCGGCGGCCAGCAGGCCGGCCCGCGCGGCGTCGGCCTGCTGGGCGGGCGTGGCGCCGGCCCGCAGCAGGCGCTGGTGGCGTCCGGCGTCCGCGCGCGCCAGCGCGGCGGCGGCCCGGGCTTCGTCCAGCTGGGCGCGCAGGGCATCCAGCGAGGCGCGGCCCGCGTCCACGGTCGCCTGCTGCACGGACGCATCGATTTCCACCAGCAACTGCCCGGGGCTGACCGTGTCGCCCGGCTGGACGTGGATCTTCTGGATCTGCCCGGAGACCTGCGCGCCCACGTCCACGTAGTGCCGGGGCCGCAGAGTACCCAGCGCGTGGACGGTGGCGCGCACCTGGCCGCGTTCGACCCGCGCCACTTCGTATGCGGGCGGCGCCGGACGCGCGGCCCAGACGGCCGTGACGGCCGCCGCCAGGGCCAGCAGGATCCAGCCGGCGCGCGCGCGCCAGCGGCGGGCGCCGCCGGATGCCGCCACGGCCGATCCGCCGCTCATTCGCGCAGGTCGATGCGCACGACGCTTTCCATGCCGTCGGCCCGGTAGGCGGGGTGCTTGTCGTCGTGCGGTCCCTTGATCGTGGCGAACAGGACCTGGCCGTCGGCCGACAGGGCCAGGCTGTTCGGATGCGCCGGCAGGTCGTGGCGGGCCTTCACGGCATAGGTCGTGCCGTCGATCACCGTGATCGCGCCCGTGCCCATGGGATGCGCGCGCGAGGCGCCCCGGTTGCTCACGTAGATCTCGTCGCGGACCGGATTGTAGCGGACGTCCAGGGCGCTTTCACCCACGGGGGTGGTCGCCAGGACGCGGCCGGACGCGGTGTCGAAGACGACCAGCCGGCCGCTGTTGGCGTCGGCGCCGAACAGGCGCGCGCCGGTGCCGTCCAGCGCAACATTCACCAGGAAGGGCTCGGCGCCGTCCAGGGCGAAACGGCGCAGGATCCGGCCGCTGTCCGGATCGATGACGGTCACGCCGTAGTCGCCGCCCTGGCCGACGTACAGGCGGTTCGCGGCGGGGTCGTAGGCCGCGCCGGCGGGCCACTTGCGCAGGCCGGACAGCGTGTGCAGGAGGGCGCCGCGTTTCAGGTCCACGATCCAGACCTTGCCGGCCGTGTCGGGATTGGTGACGAACATGCGGCCGCGCGCCTCATCCAGCGCGATCTGGCGGACGTGCTCGAAACCGCCCTTGGCCTTGGCCTGGCCGAGCCGGTAGTTCGCCGCCTTGCCGGCCTTCAGGTCGATGGCCTGCACGATGCCGTTCAGGGTGTTGCCGGCGTACAGCGTGTCCGTGCGCGCGTCGTAGGCCAGTCCATAGGGTTTGCGCTCGGTCTGGATGACGGCCTTGGTTTCCAGGGTATCCGGGTCCAGGCGGTAGATCGCGCCGCCCTCGTCGGCCTTGAAGCTCTTGCCCGCGGAGGCCACGAACACGTCGCCGTCGGCCACCACCAGTTCGTAGAGCCCGGGGGCGAGGTCGCGGCGCAGCACGGCCTGCCGCGCCGGGGCCTGGGTTTGCGCCTGGGCGTCCGGGCCGGCCTTGCCCGGCTGCCCGCCGGGAGCGGCGCAGGCCGCCAGCGCGGCGCACAGGGCGAGCATGCCCAGGCGGGCCGGCGCGTGGCCGGCGGCGATGCGGGGGAAACGGATGAAGGGGATGTGCATGATGCGGATTCCTTGCAGGATGTCGATCGGCGGCCGGAGCGTCAGAAACGCATGTCCAGGCCGAGCCGGAACGCGCGCGGCGCGCCGTAGTAGGTCGAGCCCGGATCGGGGTGGTAGTACTTGTCGAACACGTTGTAGACGTTCAGGCGGGCGGAAATGTCGCGGCTGATCTGGTAGCGCGCCATCAGGTCCACCACGGCGTAGGCGTCCTGCTCGACGTGCTTGCCGGACACCTTGGTGTAGGCGCGGCTCTGCCAGCGCACACCGCCGCCCACCGTCAGGCCGTGGCCGATGCCGGGCCAGCGGTAGCTGGTGAACAGCTTGGCGGTGTTCTGCGGCACGTTCGTGTTCAGGGGCGCGCCCTTGCGGTCCTGGGACAGCGCGCGGGTGAAGCTGGCGGCCACCTGCCAGTTCGGCAGCACTTCGCCGGACGCCTCCAGGTCGATGCCCCGGGTGGTGGTGCCGGAGACGGCCTCGTAGGCCTGGCCGCCGGTGGGCGTCATGACGCCCGGCAGGGCCACGGCAAAGTTGTCCTGCTGCACGCGGAACAGGGCCGCCGACACGTTCAGCCTGCCGTCCAGCAGCTCGCCCTTGGCGCCGACCTCGTAGCTGCGGCCCAGCAGAGGATCCAGGTAGTTGCCGCCGGAGTCCTGGTTGTTCTGCGGTTTGAAGATGTCCGTGTAGCTGGCGTAGACGGACCATTCGTCGCTCAAGTCGTAGACGATGCCGGCGTAGGGCGTGAGCTGGTCGGACTCGTGGCGGTCCAGATGCGTCGCGCCGCCATCGTAGTAATGCGTGTCCTTGATGTTCTCCCAACTGGTGACGCGCCCGCCGATGATCAGCGACAGGCGGTCGGTGGGCTTGAAGCGCGCGGTGGCGTAGGCGCTGGTCAGGTTCTCGCGGTTGACGGAATCTCCGATCGCGGGATTGAAGGGCTCGACCGGCGTCTGGCCGTTCCAGGTGTAGATATTGTCGATCGCCGGCATGAACCAGCCCGCACCGTCCGGCGACTGATAAGGCGACGATTCGTCGCGCATGCGGGACACCGTGGCGCCGACCACCAGTTCGTGTTCCCGGCCCAGCAGGGAGAAGGGGCCCGTGGCATACACGTCCAGGGAATTCTGTACCGGCTTGCCCGCCCAGCGGCCCACGTGGATTTTGGTCCCCGAGCCTGTGGCGCGATCGACGCTGCCGCTCGTGGCATATCCGGACGCGGTCAATTCATCGTAGTGATAGGAACTGCGTTCCAGCGTGCCCTTGACCTTCCAGCCGTTGCCGAAGCGATGCTCCAGCGACGCAAACCAGGTCTGGGTGTGGCGCCGGGAATAAGCCCAGCTGGCGGTGGCGGACTTGGACCGGTCCCAGTCCACGATTCCGCCATCGGAATAGAACATCGGCAATCCGAGCCGCGCATGTCCGATGGCGTCCTGGTTCTGGAACAGGAAGCCCAGGGTCGCCAGGGTATCGGGCCCCAGGTCGGCCTCGACGATGCCGTACAGGGTCTTGCCGCGCTCCTGCAGCCGTTCGATCCAGGACCCGTTCTTCTGCCAGGCCGCGACCAGCCGGCCGCGCACGGTGCCCGCCTCGTTCAGGGGGGTGGACACGTCCGCCTCGGCCCGGTACAGGTCCCATGAACCGGTCTCGACGCTGGCGCGCACCTGGAATTCGCGCGTGGGCCGCTTGCGGATCAGGTTGATGGTCGCGCCGGGCGCACCCACGCCGCTCATCAGGCCGTTGGCGCCCCGGATCACCTCGACCCGGTCGTAGGGCGCCATGTCGGCGGTCTGGAAGATCCCGCTGTAGCCGCTGTTGACCAGATTGACCCCGTCGATCTGATAGTTCTGCACTTCGAACCCGCGCGCGTAGATCGGGCTGGAATCCGAACCCCGATTGCCGCCGGATTTCATGACCAGCCCCGGCGTGTTGTCCACAACGTCGGCCAACTGGGTCAGACCCTGGTCGTCCATCCGCTGGCGCGTGATGACACTGACCGATTGCGGGGTCTCGCGCACCGACAGGTTCAGGCGCGTGGAGGTGTTGCTGGCCTGCGCGGCATAGGAGCCGGTGCCTTCCGTGGTCGGGTCCAGCGCGCCGCGCACGACGACCGGCTGCAGCACCCGCGCATCGCCGCCCGCGTCCTCGCCCCGGCGCACGACCGTGTAGCGGTTCGGCCCGGTCATCCGGGCCTCCAGCCCGGAGCCCCGCAGCAGCCGGTCCAGGGCCTGCGGCGCGGAATAGTCTCCCTTCAGTGCCGGCGCCCGATGCCCTTCGGCCAGCGCGGTCGGAAAGATCACCTGCAGGCCGGTGCGCGCGGCCAGCGCATTGAGGGACTGGTCCAGCGGCTGGGCGGGCAGGTCCAGCGGCTGGGCGGGCAGGTCCAGCGCGATCACGGCTGTCTGGGCCCAGACAGTGGCCTGGCCGCAGGCCAGGCCACCCGCCGCCAAGGCCACGGACAACACCGTCGCGGCCCCTCGCCGGGGTCTCCTGGAATTCGCCATTGTCTTCGCTCCCTGTGTCAATAATGAGATTGAGAATTGATCAGATCAGGAGCTATGACGATCCGGCGATGTCCGACATGGACATCGCGTCACGAATTCTTACGATTTACCGGGCCGAGACCAGGACGGCGCCGTCCGGACGGCGTTCGATCCGGAGGGGCAGGATGGCGGGCAGGCTGTCGATGAGCGACTCGACGTCCCGGATGCGGTATTCGCCCGACAGGCGCGGCTCCGGCCCGGCGACCGGCGCGCCCGCCCAGCGGACGGGCGCGGCGCGGTAATGACTCAGCAGCGCCAGCACCTCGGACAGGGGCGTGCCGTCGAACCGCAGGCGGCCCTCGCGCCAGGCGGTCTCGCGCTCCAGCCCGGCCACGCTGGCGGGCAGCGGACGCAGCGTCCCGAGATCCAGCGCCTGCCCCGCGTCCAGTTCCGCCCGGCCGGACGGCCCCGAGACCTCGACCCGGCCCTCCAGCACGGCCACCTGGGCTGCGTCACCCTGGCGCCGCACGCGGAAGACGGTGCCGATGTCGCGGATGACCGTGTCGCCCACGTGCACGCGCAACGGCCGCCAGTTCGCGGCCACGTCCAGCACGGCCTGGCCGGCGTTCAGATACAGGTCGCGGGACCGCAGCCGCAATTGCATCGTCAGGGACGAGCGGCTGTCGAGCGCGACCACCGTGCCTTCGTGCGCCGTCCAGGCGCGAGGCACCCCCGCCGCCACGACCACGGTGCGTTCCTTCAGCACCGGGTTCCAGGCCCACAGCCCCGCGCACAGCGCCACGCAGGCCGCCGCCACGCCCTGGCGCCGCCGCAGCCGGCGCCGCGCCGTCTGTGCCTTGGCCTCGCGCAGCACTTCCTCGCGCGAGGGCAGGCGGGCCCGCAAGGCATCCTCGAACGGCATGAAAGGGTCGGTGGATGCGGCAGCCGCCTGGGGCGGGCGTTCGGCGGGACGGGAAGCGCGCGGGTCGCTCATCAGGGCACCCACCGCTCGCGGATGCGCCGGACCGCCACCGCGTAATGCTTGGCGACGGCATTGAGGGACAGCCCCAATTCACCGGCGATCGCCGCCTGGGGCATGTCGTACAGGCGATGCAGGATGAAGACCTGGCGCGCCCGATCGGGCAGGGCGAGGATCACGTCGGCGAGCGCCTCGGTCGCCTGCATCCCGCGCAGGCGGGTGGCGGCGTCCTCCTGGTCCGCCCGGATCGCGCCGCCCGCCAGCGTTTCGGCCAGACGGGCGCGCACGGCATCCCCCCGGCGCCGGTCGATCGCGCGGTTGCGCAGCACGCGGCGCAGGAAGGCCAGCGGCTCGCGCACCCCGGCGGGCTCGGGCCGGTCCAGCAGGTCGGCGCAGACCTCGTGCACCACGTCGCGCGCGAAATCGGCGTCGCCGAAACGGCGGCCGACGTATCCGACCAGGTCGTCGTAGTGACGGGTCAGGCTGGCGACCAGGCCGCCCGACCCCGGCTCGGTGGATTCCATGTGATGCCGGCCTCCCGGGACATCCGGCGCAAGTCCGCCGTATTCCGGTTAACGCAAATGAGAATGAATATTAATTGAATACTATAGCATTCGCGGCGGCGCGCCGGGCCACCGCGTCAAACAATGTCAAGGATTTCCCCACCCCGCTCCGGAGATGATCAAATTCCTTGACCTTCATTCATCGAAACCTCAAGGAGATCGTCATGGGTCTGTTCAGCACCATTCTCGAAAAACTGGGCTTCGGCGGCGCGCAGGCCGCTCCGGTGCCTGAAGCGGCCACCGCGGCCGCCCCCGACGGCGCGCCGGCCAGCCAGGCGATTTCCGTGGTGGACGTGGTCGGCCAACTGGAACAGAAGGCCGCCGCCAATCCCCAGAAACTGAACTGGAAGACGTCCATCGTCGACCTGATGAAGCTGCTGGACATGGACAGCAGCCTGGGCGCGCGCAAGGAACTGGCGACCGAACTGGGCTGCCCGTCGGACAAGATGGGCGACTCGGCGCAGATGAACATGTGGCTGCACAAGGCCGTGCTGGCCCGCCTGGCGGAAAACGGCGGCAACGTGCCGGCCGACCTGCTGGATTGAACCATCCCGGGGCCGGCACCGCCGGCCAGGAGTCGTAATCATGCAAATCGCCGATATCCTCGCCCTGGCGAACGGGCTGGGCCCCATCGCCCGCCAGTTGGGCATCACCGAAACCCAGGCGGCCAGCGGCGCCCAGGCGCTGCTGCCGGCCGTGCTGGGCGGTTTCCAGAAACAGGCGCAGGACGCCGGCGGGCTCGATGGCCTGCTGGCCCAGCTGGGCGGCGCGGACCTGCCGGCCTCGGCGAGCGACCTGGGTCCCGACGATACGGCCCGGGGCAACGATGTGCTGGGCCGGATCTTCGGCTCGAAGGACGTCAGCCGCACCGTGGCCCGGCACGCGGCCTCCGGCAGCGGGCTGGACCCCGCCCTGCTGAGGCAGATGCTGCCCCTGCTGGCCACGCTGGTCGCGGGCTTCATGTCCCGCCAGGGCGGCGCGGGCCAGTCGGAGCCGGCCTCGCCGATGGGCGGTCTGCTGGGTGGCCTGCTCGGCGGTCTCGGCGGCCAGGGCCAGGGCGGCGCGCAATCCCCGGGCGGCCTGCTCGGCGGCCTGAACAGCCTGCTCGACGCCAACGGCGACGGCAACGCGCTGGACGACATCCTGCGCATGGCGGGCAAGGCGGGCTCCCGCTGAACGGCGGGGCGCCACCCGCGCGTCCCGCCACACGGGCTCAACCGGTCCGGCGCGCCGCCGGCCGGCCTATGCGCCGTTTTCCGCCAGCAGCCAACGCCAGCCCGGCATCAGGGCGTCCAGCGGCGCGGTCCGGTGGGTATGCCCGGGCAGCACGGCGCCGTCCAGGCGCAGGCCGGGACACAGGGCCAGTTCCCCGGCCAGTTCCCGCATGCCGTCCACCATGGCGCGCGCCCGGCGCATGGCCAGGCGGCGGGTCCGTTCCGCCTCGTCGATGCCAGGACCGCATTCATCGGGCGCCAGGCCCTGCTCGTACTCCCCCACGGTCAGCCGGACGCCGAGCGCCGGCACGCCCCGGGCGCACAGCCACGGCCGGCGGCGGCGCAGCAGGCGGCCGGCGTAGCGGCCGCCCCACCAGACCGAAGGACTGGACAGCACATAGCCGTCGAAGGCGCGCGGCCGGTGGGCCAGGACGTACAAGGCGAACAGGGCGCCCAGCGAATGGCCGCACAGGACCTGGCGGCCCGGGTCCAGGCGCCAGTCGCCGGCGACCCGCGCACGCACGCGGTCCAGGGCGCGCAGCCAGCGGGCGGCGCCCGATCGCATGCCGGGCGGCGCTTGCGCGGCAGCCGCGCCGCCATCGGCCGCGCCGGACCCCGGCCCCGCCGGGCGCCCCGCGCTGCGCGCGCCCCAACCCGCCGGCACATAATCCCAGCGGCGGTCCTCGGGCACGCCCGGCCCCAGGCCCACCAGCAGGCCGGGCAGGCCCGCCGGATCGGCGCGCATCGACTCGAACTGCTTGAGATCCAGCACGTAGGCCACGGGCCAGCCATCCGCCGGCATGAGACCGGGCGGCACGGCGACGCGCACGGCGCAGGCGCGGCCGTCCTCCTGTGGCAGATCAAAGGCAGGCGAGGTCATGTTCCACTATACTGGCGAAGCCGTAAACGGTTCTCATTCTATACACTCATTCATCCGCCACTCCAGGTTCCGCGCCCGCCGCCCCGCGCGGCGGACCGCCGCCTTTTCCGCATGAACGCCACGCTGACGACTTCCGCCCCGGTTCTGATGGACTACCGGCGCATGCTGCGCCGCCGCTGGCTGCTGGTCGCGCTGCTGTCGGTCGTCATCCTGGCCTCGATCCTGGCGGACTTCATGCTGGGACCGTCCGGCCTGGGCTGGGCGGACCTGAGCCACGCGCTGTTCCACCCCGATCTGGCCGACCCGACCACCCGCGTCATCGTCTGGGACATCCGCCTGCCCTACGCCCTGATGGCGGTGGCGGTGGGCCTGTCCCTGGGCCTGGCGGGCGGGGAAATGCAGACCATCCTGAACAATCCGCTGGCCAGCCCCTTCACGCTGGGGATCTCGTCGGCGGCCGCGTTCGGAGCGTCGCTGGCCATCGTGCTGGGCCTGTCGCTGCCGGGCGTGCCGCAGTCCTGGACGATCGCCGCCAACGCCTTCGTCTTCGCGCTGGTCTCGGCGCTGCTGCTGGACGCGGTGGCGCGCTGGGGCTCGATGAGCACGTCCGGACTGGTGCTGTTCGGCATCGCGCTGGTGTTCTCCTTCAACGCGGCGGTGTCGCTGGTGCAGTTCGTCGCCAGCGCCGAGGCCCTGCAGGGCCTGGTGTTCTGGACCATGGGCAGCCTGGCGCGCTCTTCCTGGCCCAAGGTCGGCATCCTGCTGCTGGTCTTCGCCGTGCTGCTGCCGCTGTCGCTGCGCGACACCTGGAAGCTGACCGCGCTGCGCCTGGGCGAGGACCGCGCCGCGAGCTTCGGCATCGACGTGCCGCGCCTGCGGCTGACGGCGCTGGTGCGCATCAGCGTGCTGGCCGCGCTGGCCGTGTCCTTCGTCGGCACCATCGGCTTCGTCGGGCTGATCGCCCCGCACATCGCGCGCCGCCTGTTCGGCGAGGACCACCGCTTCTACCTGCCGGGCAGCGCCCTGGTGGGCGGGACGATCCTGTCGCTGGCCTCGATCGCCTCCAAGAACATCGTGCCCGGCATCATCGTGCCGGTGGGCATCGTCACCTCGCTGGTCGGGGTGCCGTTCTTCCTGGCGGTGGTGCTGCGCCGCCAAATGAAGTAGCCATGCGGAAATAGCCATGCTGCAGATCCAGGACCTGTCGGTCGCCTACGGCCGCCGCCCCATCATCCGCGACCTGTCCGCCGGGCCGCTGCTGCCGGGCCGGGTGGTGTCGCTGCTGGGCCCCAACGGCAGCGGCAAGTCCACGCTGCTCAAGGCCCTGGCCGGCCTGCTGAAGGTCACGAACGGCCAGGTGATGCTGGACGGCCAGGACCTGACCAAGCTGTCGTTCGAACGCCGCGCGCAGCGCGTGGTCTACCTGCCGCAATCCCTGCCGGCGGCCGTGCACCTGCGGGTCTTCGAGTCCGTGATGGTGGCCGCGCGCGCCTCGGACCTGGACCCGCATGCCCAGGACGCGAGCCCGCAGCGCATCCTGGACGTGCTCGGGCGCCTGGGCATCGAGCACCTGGCCATGCACTACCTGGACCAGCTGTCCGGCGGCCAGAAGCAGCTGGTGGGGCTGGCCCAGGCGCTGATCCGCACGCCGCGCCTGCTGCTGCTGGACGAACCCCTGTCGGCCCTGGACCTGAACTACCAGTGCCACGTGATGGACCTGCTGGCCCAGGAAACCCGCGAACACGGCCTGACCACGCTGATCGTGCTGCACGACCTGAACATCGCCCTGCAGCGCAGCGACGAGGCCCTGCTGATCCGCGAGGGGGAACTGGTCGGCCACGGCCGGCCGGACCAGGTCGTCACGGCCGAGTCCCTGGCCGACGTCTACCAGGTCGACGCCCGGGTGGAGACCTGCTCGCGCGGACTGTCCCACGTGCTGATCGACGGGCTCTGCGCCCCGGCCTCATCTCCGGCCTCATGAGAAACCAGACCATGTCCTCCTTCCTGAATTTCCTGCGTGTCCTGCCGCTGGCCCTGGCCTGCCTGGCCGGCGCCGCGACGGCCGCTCCCATCCAGGTCACCGACATCCTGGGCCGCCAGGTCACGCTGCCCGCGCCCGCGCACCGCGTCGTGCTGGCGCAGGCCCGGCACTTCCAGGTGCTGTCCCTGCTGGCGCCGGACCCGGCCGCCCTGCTGGCGGGCTGGTCCGACGAACTGAGGACCTCGTTCGCGCCGGACTACCAGGCCGCCCTGAAGCGCTTCCCCGCCCTGGCGCAGGTGCCGGTCGTGGGGCGCCACACGCCGGATTCGTTCTCGGTGGAGCGCACGCTGGCGCTGCGCCCCGACCTGGTGGTCATGACCGCCACGTTCGCCGGCCTCGCGCCCGGCCAGCCGGCCGGCGAATCGCCCCTGGTGGGCCGGCTGGAAGCCGCCGGGGTGCCGGTGATCGTGATCGACTTCTTCATCCGGCCGATGGAGAACACCGTGCCCAGCCTGCGCGCCCTGGGCCAGGCCATCGGCCAGCCGGAACGCACCGAGGCCTTCATCGCCTTCTACCAGCGGCACATGCGCGCCGTCGCCGAGCGGCTGGCGGACCTGCCCGCGGACCGGCGCCCGCCGGTCTTCGTCCACGCGCACGCGGGCGCCATGGATTGCTGCAGTTCGCCGGGCACGGGCACCTTCAACGAGATGATCACGTACGCGGGCGGCCACAACATCGGCGCCGACGTGCTGAAAAGCGCCACGGGCAAGCTGAACTTCGAATACATCAACGCGCGCGCGCCCCAGGTCTATGTCGCCACGGGCACCGGTTCGCAGAAGGGCACGGGCCTGGCGATCGGCGCCGGCGTGAGCGAAGCCGACGCCCGCGCCAGCCTGGAACGCCTGATCGAGTCCAACCGCCTGGGCGCGCTGCCGGCGGTGCGCTCGGGCAACAGCCACGGCATCTGGCACGCCTTCAACGATTCGCCGCTGCACGTGGTGTTCATCGAGGCCCTGGCCCACTGGATCCACCCGGACCGGTTCGCCGACGTGGACCCTGCCGCGACGCTGCGCGAGATCAACGAGCGGTTCATGGCCGTCCCCCTGGAAGGCACCTATCTGGTGAACCTGAATCCCGGGGCCGGACCCGCCCGATGAGCCTGCGGGAAACCACGCTGGCGGCCGGCACGCCCGATGCGCGCCGCCTGCGCCTGCACGTCCCGGACGGCGCGCCGCCCCGGGACGGCTGGCCGCTGCTGGTCCTGCTGGACGGAGACTGGGTCTGGCCCCTGGACCCGCCGCCCGAAGGCGGCGCGTCCAGCGCCGTGCTGATCCCGGGCCACGGCGGCATGCGCGGGCCCGTCCTGCCCCGGTTCGCCGGGCAGGGCGTATCGGCGCCGTCCGGCCCCCGGACCCAGGCCCTGGCGCGGCGCGCGCTGGACTTCACGCCGCCGGCGCCGGACGGCGGCCACTGGCCCGATCCGCGCCGTCCCGAATGGCAGTGCGGCGGCGCGGACGCGTTCCTGGACGCGCTGCTGGGCCCCATGCTGGCCTGGGCGTCCGCCCAGGCGCCCCTGGACCCGGCCCGCCTGAACCTGTATGGCCATTCCTACGGCGGTCTGTGCGCGCTCTACGCACTGGTCCGCCACCCCGGACGATTCGCCCGCACGATCTGCGCCAGCCCCTCGCTCTGGTGGCGCGACGGCAGGATCGAAACACTGCTCGACGGGCTGCCGCGCGCGCTGCCGTCCGGTCCGGGCGCCCCCGCGCTCCACGCGTCCGCGCCGGCATCCCGGGTCCGGCTGACGCTCATGGCCGGCACGGACGAGCGCTGGTATCCAAAGCCCCCCAACCCAGCGAACCCGCGCCGCCCGGCCGACGGCATCCCGACCCTGCCCCGGCTGGAGGCGCTGCGCCGCCGGCTGTCGGACATTCCCTGGCTGGACTGCGAACTGGAATGCCTGGACGGCATCCAGCACGGCGACGCGCTGCGGGCCGGCGCGCGGCGCGCGGTGGCGCTCGCCGCCGCCTGAAGGCCCGCCAACCGGCCTCGCCCACGCCATGTCCGCCCCGAACGCCGCCACCCCGTACCGGCTGATCCTGTCCCGGGGGCTGCCGGACGACGACGGGGCCGCGCGCCTGCGCCGGGACCTGCCCGAGGCCGAATGGCGCTGGATCGCCCGCCTGCGGCGACCCGACGACCGCCTGCGCAGCCTGGTCGGCCGCGCCCTGGCCCGCCGGCTGCTGGGCCGGCGCCTGGACCTGGCGCCCGAAGACGTGTCCCTGAGCGCGGGACCGCGCGGCAAGCCGATGCTGGCCGGCGGCCGTCCGGGCGAGCCGGCCGGCCCGGACGCCGGCGCGCGCGCCTGGCACTTCAACATCGCGCACAGCGGCGACCTCGTCCTGGTCGGCGTCGGTCCCGGGCCGCTGGGCGTGGACGTGGAACATTGCCCGGAGCGGGTGGATGCGGACCTGTGGCGGCAAGTCACCGGCCTGCCGCTTCCTGCCCCGGCCCCGGGCGGGTCCGAAGCCGCGCCCGATCCCAGGGCATTCTGCGCCCAGTGGGTCCGCCGCGAGGCCGTCCTCAAGGCCTGCGGCCTGGGACTGGCGGCCGAGCCCGGGACGCTGCGGCTGACGGGCGCCGGAGACGAGGGCTGGACGCCGGTTTCGGGCAGACCCGAGGTCGAAGGCCTGTGGGTGCGCCTGCTGTGGGCGTCCCCGGCGCACTGCGCCGCCCTGTGCCTGCCGGAAACGGCGCCGCGCCCGGAAGACTGGCCGCTGAAGACGCTGGCGCTGTCCGACTGGATCGGCGGATCGGACCGGGAAACCGTCCTGGAAAGCTGACCGCAAGCTGAATCGACAGGCTGGACCTCACATTTTCATAGACTATAATCATTCTCATTATCATGCTCAGATTGTTGACGCCTGAACCATGACGACGGCACCCACTTCCACCGCTCCCGCCTCCGCCGAACCACCCCGCCCCGTCCAGGTCTGGCCCGACGCATTCGCCGCCCGCTACCGGGCGGCCGGCCATTGGCGCGGCGAGACCTTCGGCGCCTGGCTGCGCGAACGCGCCGAGGCCCACCCGGACCGCCTGGCCGTGGTCGGCGGCGAGCAGCGCTGGACCTACGCCGAACTGGATCGCCGCGCCAGCGCCCTGGCGGCCGGATTCCTGGGCGCCGGCCTGCGGCAGGGCGACCGCGTGCTGGTGCACCTGCCGAACGTTCCCGACTTCATCGCCGTGGTGATGGGGCTGTTCCGCGCCGGCCTGATCCCGGTCTACGCCCTGCCCGCGCACCGCATCACGGAAATCGAGCACTTCGCCCGGGGCTCGGGCGCGCGCGCCTACGTCGCGGCCGCCGCGCATGCCGGTTTCGACTACACGGCGCTGGCGCGCGAACTCCGGGACCGCCAGCCGCGCGTCGCACACGTCTGGCTCGCGGCGCCCGCCGGCGCCACGGCGCAAGACGCATCCGTCCCGGCCGATCCGTTCCCGCGCCTGGACGCGCTCTACGCCACGGACGGCGCCGCCGTGCCGGCCAGCGTCTCGCAAGGCCAGGACGTGGCCTTCCTGCAGATCTCCGGCGGCAGCACGGGGCTGTCCAAGCTGATCCCGCGCACGCACGACGACTACATCTACACCCTGCGCGAATCCGCCCGCATCTGCGGGCTGGACGCGGACTCCGTGTTCCTGGGCGCGCTGCCGATCGCGCACAATTTCCCGATGAGTTCTCCCGGCTTCCTGGGCACGCTGTACGCGGGCGGCCGCGTGGTGCTCGCCCCCTCGCCCGACCCGGAATCGTGCTTCGCCCTGGTCGAGCGCGAACACGTCACGGTCACCAGCCTGGTGCCGCCGCTGCTGCTGCAATGGCTGGACCGCGCGCCCGCCTCGGGCCGCGACCTGGGCAGTCTGCGCGCCATCCAGGTGGGCGGCGCCAAGCTCTCGGCCGAGATCGCCCGCCGCGTGCGTCCGACGCTGGGCGCCACGCTGCAGCAGGTCTTCGGCATGGCCGAGGGGCTGGTGAACTACACCCGCCTGGACGATCCGGACGAACTGATCATCCACACCCAGGGCCGCCCCATCAGCCCGGACGACGAAATCCTGATCCTCGACGACGAGGGCCGGCCGGTCGAGCCGGGACAGGCGGGCCACCTGCTGACACGCGGCCCCTACACGATCCGCGCCTACCACGACAATCCGTCGGCCAACGCGCGCGCCTTCACGGAGGACGGCTACTACCGCACCGGCGACGTGGTGCGCATGACGCCCGAGGGCTACCTGGAGGTCCAGGGCCGCGCGGGCGACCACATCAACCGCGCCGGGGAAAAGATCTCGGCCGAGGAAATCGAGGATCACCTGCTGTCGCACCCGCAGGTCTTCGACGCCGCCGTAGTGTCGGTGCCCGACGAATTCCTGGGCGAGCGCAGCTGCGCCTTCGTCATCCCCAAGGGCGAGCGCCCGCGCCCGGCCGAGCTGAAGCGCTGGATCCGCGCGCGCGGCATCGCCGACTTCAAGGTCCCCGACCAGATCGTGTTCGTGGACGCGTTCGCGTCCACCGCCGCCCTGAAGATCAGCCGCAAGGCCCTGCGCGCCCAGTTGCGCGCGCAGTTGCTGGAACAGGAACGCGCCGCGCAGTAGGCCCGCCGCCCGACCTTTCATCGATACGAAGCACCGACATGAGCACCCTCAGCCTCGAATCCATGCGCGCCGACATCGCGCGCATGCTGCACGAATCGCCCGAAGACATCCTGGACGACGACAACCTGATGGACCTGGGCCTGGATTCCATGCGCCTGATGAAGCTCGCCGCGCAATGGCGCGAAGCCGGCGCGCGGCTGGAATTCGCCGATCTCGCCGCCGACGCCACGCTGGCGCACTGGTGGGCGATCGTGGCGCGCGGCCAGGCGGGCGAGGCATGAACCAGCCGTCCGTCCGGGCGGCCGCCGGCGGCATGGCCCAGGCCATGTCCGCCGCTTCGGCCTGGGCGCCGCTGACCGAGGCCCAGGAGGGCCTGTGGTACGCCCAGCGCCTGGACCCGGCCAATCCGATCTTCAATCCGGCGCACCGCACCACCCTGCGCGGTCCGCTGGACGTGGCGCGTTTCGAACGGGCCGTGAACCAGGCGCTGTCCGAGGCCGAATCCCTGTCCCTGCGCTTCGAGGACCGCCCCGACGGCCCCGCGCAGCGTATCGATCCCGCGCGCGCGCCGCGCCTGGAGATCCGCGACCTGCGCCACCTGCCGGAAACGCGGGCGCACGAACAGGCGGACGACTGGATCCGGGCAGACCTGCGGCGCCCCGTCGATCCCACACGCGATCCCCTGTCGCGCCAGGTCCTGTTCCTGTGCGGTCCGGCCCTGGCGCTGTGGTACCAGCGCGTGCACCACCTGGCCGCCGACGGCTACGGCATGGCCCTGATCGAAGGCCGCGCCATCCGCCTGTACCGGGCGCTGGGAGAGGACGCCGCCGACCGGGAGCCGCCGCTGGCGCCGCTGGCGCCCGTCTGGGACGAGGACCGCGCCTGGCGCGCCGATCCGAAGCGCGCGCAGGCCCGCGAATTCTGGCTGGCCCAATGCGCGGGCCACGTGCCCGCCGCCAGCCTGGCCGCCGGGTCGGCGCTCAGCGCCCACGACTGCCTGCGCCTGGAGCGCGACGCGCCCGCCGCGCTGGTCGAGTCGCTGCGAACCCTGGAAGCCGCCACCGAGGTCGGCTGGCCCGATATCCTCACCGCCCTGGGCGCCGCCTACGTGGCGCGCCACCTGGGGCCGTCCACATGCGTGACAGGGGTGCCCGCCATGGGCCGCCTGGGCAGCAGGAGCGCCCGGGCCGTGGCGACCGTCATGAACGTGCTGCCCTGGGCCTGGACCCCGGACGAGGACGCTCCGCTGGCCGACACGCTGCGAAACGCCGCCCGGTCGCTGCGCGGCCTGCGGCGCCACAGCCGCTACCGCGCCGAGCACCTGCGCCGCGACCTGGCGCTGCCGGGCGGCCTGCCGCGCCTGCACGGCCCGATCCTGAACGTCCTGCCCTTCGACGCCCCCTACGAGGCCGCCGGCCTGGACGCCTCGCAGGCCGTGCTGTGCACCGGTCCGGTCGAGGACCTGACCCTCGGCTTCCGGGCGGCGCCCGACGGCGGCGGCCTGCGCCTCGAAATCGAGGCCAATCCCGCCCTGTACACCGGGGAACAGGCCCGGACCCACCTGCGGCGCCTGGAAGCTTTTCTGGCGGCCGCCCTGGCCGCGCCCCGCCTGGCCGACGTCCCCACCCTGACGGCGGACGAGCACGAACGCTGGGCGCTGGCGTCCAACCGCACCGGACACCCCGTGCCCGCCGGCACGCTCTGGGCGCGCATCCGCGACCGGTTGCGCGCCGAACCCGAACATATCGGCCTGGAGGACGACGCCGGCGCCTGGGCCTATGCCGACATCGACACCTGGACGGCGCGCGCGGCAAGCCGCCTGCGCGCCCTGGGCGCGGGCCCCGGCGCCCTGGTGGCCGTGGCCCTGCCGCGCTCGGCGCGGCGCGTGCTGTGCATGCTGGCGATCCTGCGCAGCGGCGCGGCCTACCTGCCGCTGGATCCGCGCCAGCCGGCCGCGCGCCTGCGCGGCATCCTGGACGACGCCCGCGCCCGCGTCCTGATCGGCCCCGACGCACTGTGCGAGGGACTGGACACCCGCCCGCTGGCGGCGGACGCGCTGGACGACGCGGACGAAGATCCCAACCCATCGGACCCCGACGCGTCCGCAACGGCGGCCGAGGCGGCGACCGACGCCGGCCCCGAGGACCCGGCCTACGTGATCTACACCTCGGGTTCCACCGGCGCGCCCAAGGGCGTGATCGTGCCCCACGCGGCCATCGTCAACCGGCTGGAATGGATGCGCGCGCACTATGCCATCGGCCCGGAGGATCGCATCCTGCAGAAGACCCCGGCGACCTTCGACGTGTCCGTGTGGGAACTGTTCCTGCCCTTCCTGAGCGGCGCCCGCCTGGTGGTCGCCCCGCCCGACGCGCACCGCGACCCGGCCTGGCTGTGCCGCCTGGTGCGCGAACGGCGCATCACCGTGCTGCATTTCGTGCCGTCCATGCTGGCCGCCGTGCTGGACGAGCCCGCCGCCCGGGGCCTGGAGGCCCGCCTGGTGTTCTGCAGCGGCGAGGCCCTGCCCGCCGCCCTGCGCGACCGCTTCCACCGCGCGATCCAGGCGGAACTGCACAATCTGTACGGCCCGACCGAGGCCGCCGTGGACGTGTCCTACTGGCCGGCCGGCGCGGACGACGACAGCCAGCCCGTCCCCATCGGCTGGCCGGTCTGGAACACCCGGCTGCACGTGCTGGACGAACGGCTGCGGCCGGTGCCGCCCGGCACGCCCGGCCAGCTGTACCTGGGCGGCCGCCAGCTGGCGACCGGCTACCTGGGCCGGCCCGACCTGACGGCCGAACGCTTCATCCCGGCCCCCGCCGGCCTGCCGGACGATCGTCTGTACGCCACAAGCGACCTGGCCACACGGCGCGAGGACGGCGCCGTGGTCTACCTGGGCCGCCTGGACCACCAGGTCAAGCTGCGCGGCCAGCGCATCGAGCTGGGCGAGATCGAGGCCGCGCTGGCCGCCCACCCGGACGTCGCCCAGGCGGCCGTCCTGGCCCGCGAGGACCGGCCCGGCCAGACGCTGCTGGCGGCCTACGTGGTGCCCGAGTCCGGCCGCCCCTTCGACCGCGACGCCCTGGCGGCCCACATGGCCGACCGCCTGCCGGACTACATGGTGCCCGCCGCCTGGGTGCCACTGGCGGCGCTGCCGGTCACGGCCAACGGCAAGCTCGACCGCAAGGCGCTGCCCGCTCCCGACCTGTCGGGCCAGGACACGTCCCGCCCCCCGCGCGGCGCCGCCGAACGCCGGGTGGCCGAGGCCTTCCGCGCCGTGCTGGGGCTGCCGGACCTGCCGGGCGCGGACGACGATTTCTTCGCCCTGGGCGGGCATTCGCTGCTGGCGGCGCGCCTGGCCCTGGCGCTGCGCGACGGCCATGACCTGTCGCTGGGCACGGTCTTCCAGTACCCCACGGTGGCGCGCCTGGCCGCCCACCTGGAGGACGAGGGCGCGCGCGCGGCCGGCGCCGCGCAGGCCGGGTTCGGCCCCGTCGTCACCCTGCGCGAGGCCGCCGGCCGCCCGGCGCTGTTCTGCATCCATCCGGCCGGCGGCCTGTCCTGGTGCTATGGCGCCCTGGCCCGCGCCCTGCCCACGCCGCGCACGGTCCACGGCCTGCAGGCGTCCGCCCTGGCCCTGGACGGCCAGCCGCCCGCCGACAGCCTGGCCGCCCTGGCGCACGCCTACGCCGACCGGGTGCTGTCGCTGCAGGCCGAAGGCCCCTATCACCTGGCCGGCTGGTCCGTGGGCGGCATCCTGGCGCAGGCCGTGGCCGCCGAGCTCCAGGCGCGCGGCCGCGCCGTGGGCGTCGTCGCCCTGCTGGACGCCTATCCCTGCGAAGCCTGGCGGGACCGGCCGGAGCCCGCCCCCGAGGACCTGTACAAGGCGCTGCTGCACATCGCCGGCGCCGACCCGCACGCCCTGCCGCCGGAACGCCTGAGCCGCGGCGGCGTCGTCGAATTCCTGCGCGCCCAGGGCCACCCGCTGGGCGAACTGTCCGACGCGCGGCTGGACGCGGTCTTCGAGACCGTCGGCCACACCAACCGCCTGGTGCGCGGCCACCGGCACACGCGCTACGACGGCCCGGCGCTGCATTTCCAGGCCGCCCTGGACCACGCCGACTCCGGCCTGGACCCGGACCTGTGGCTGCCGCACGTCGGCGCGCTGGCCCGCCATGCGGTGGACAGCACCCATGCCGGCCTGCCGGGCGCCGCCGCGACGGCCCATATCGCTCCCGCCCTGGACGCCTGCCTGCGCACGGCCGACCGGGGAACGCCGGTCGCCGCCCCCGCCTGAATCCGTTTCCGCCCCTTCGATCACACGAGGAACCCGCATGAACACGCACATCATCTCCCACCCGGCGCTGCGGCGCGGCGCCCGCGCCCTGCTGGCCGGCGCCGCGCTGGCCCTGGCCGTCGGCTGCGCGGCCACCGGCCCGGACGCGCGGCAATCCGCGCCCGCGTCCCCGGCCGCCGCCGCGCCGGCCTGGTCCGTCGCGGCGACGTCCGTCGACATGCCCCCGGGTGTCTACCAGGGCGCCTACAGCGCGCGCGCGCAGCGCCTGTACGCGACCTCGGCCATCGGCCGCCCGCCGGTGAAGGAATCGCGCCTGCTCGCCATCGATCCGGCCAGCCTGCGCGTCGTCGCCTCCATCGTCCCGGCCCTGCAGGCCAGCCGCACGGATGGCCAGGTGGAGGCCGTCTACGGCCTGGCGGTGGACGACGCCCGCAGCCAGATCTGGGCCACGAACACCCGCAGCGGCTCGGTCGCCGTCTACCGGCAATCGGACCTGTCCCTGGTCAAGCAGTTCCCCGACGACGTGACGCCGCACGCGCGCGACGTGCTGGTCGACGCCGCGCACGACCGCGCCTACGTCTCCTCGCCCGCCTCCAACGTCATCCACGTGTTCGACAGCGCCACGCTGCGGCCGCTTCCCGGCATCACGCTGACCGGCGCGGGCGAGGCGCCCAAGCCCATGAGCCTGGCGCTGGACGCCGATCACCAGCGCCTGTACACCGTCAGCCTGAACACGGCCGAAGTCTTCGCCATCGACACGGCCACGGGCCGCCAGGCCGCCCGCTACGCCGTCCCCGGCATCCAGGGCGCCTCCGGCATCGCCGTGGACAGCCGGGCGCAGCGGATCTACGTGGCGGCCCAGAAATCCGGCGACCTGACGGTACTGGACGCCCGGGACGGCAAGGTCCTGCGGCACCTGGCGACCGGGGCCGGCGCACTGAACGTCGCCTTCGACCCCGTCCACCGTCTCGCCTACGTCGCCAACCGCGGCGCGGGCACCGTCACCGTCGTGGACGAACACGGCACGATCCAGGCCCAGGTGGACACCGGGTCCGCCCCGAACCACATCGCGCTGGACCCTCAAGGCAACGCCTGGGTGATGGTGAAGAAGAGCAAGGACGACCCGCGCGGCGACCGCCTGGTGCGCATCGAGGCCCGCCGCTGATCATGGACATGCTTGCCCGCACGCCCCCGGACCCGCGCGCCGGCGACCTGGCCGGTTTCCAGCCGGGCGACAGCCTGTTCACCGCGCAGGGCCTGGGGTTCCATGGCCGGGGCTGCCTCCTGCAAGCCGCCCCCCGCGAGGACGTGGGGGCCTGCGCCGCCCGCCTGCTCGCGCAGGCGGCCGAACTGCGCGCCGAAGCGGACGCATCGGCGCCGGCCGGAGCCGACGCGGGCGCCGCGCGCCCCCTGCTGCTGGGCCTGCTGCCCTACGATCCCGCCGGCCCGGCGCCGGCCCTGCTGCGCGTACCCCGGTCGCTGCGGCGCATCGACGCGCCGCGCGACCTGCCGCCCGCGCGCGGCGCCGCCATCCTCCAGCGCCGGGAACACCCCGACCAGGCCGGATACGAGCGCGGCGTGAGCGCGGCGCTCGAACGGCTGGCCCGGGCCGACGGCCTGCGCAAGCTGGTGCTGTCCCGCACCCTGGAACTGGAACTGGCGCACCCCCTGGACCTGCCCGAGGTCCTGGCGCGGCTGTGGCGGGCCAGCCCGCACGGCCACACCTACGCGCTGCCCGTATCGGAAGACGGCCAGGACTATTTCCTGGGCGCCAGCCCGGAACTGCTGGTGCGCCGGGAGGGCCGCCGCGTGCGGGTGCATCCCCTGGCCGGCACGGCCGCGCGCCACCCCGACGCCGCCGCGGACGCCCGCGTCGCCCGGGCGCTGCTGGACTCGCCCAAGGACCTGCTGGAACACGCCGTCGTGGTCGAGGCCATCGAGGCCGCGCTGCGGCCGCTGTGCCGCACGCTGGACGTCCCCGCGCGGCCCGGCCTGACCTCGACCGCCCGGCTCTGGCACCTGGGCACTCTGATCGAAGGCGAGCTGGCCGATCCCGCCATCAGCGCCCTGGACCTGGCCATCGCCCTGCACCCCACCCCCGCCGTCTGCGGCCTGCCCACGGCGGACGCCCGGCGCGCCATCGCGGCGCTCGAACCGTTCGAACGCGGCTACTTCGCGGGCGCCGTGGGCTGGTGCGATGCCGCCGGCGACGGCGCCTGGGCGGTCGCCATCCGCTGCGCCCGCGCCAGCGGCCGCCGCCTGACCCTGTCGGCCGGCGCGGGCATCGTCCCCGGCTCGGTCCCCGCGCTCGAATACCGGGAGACCGGCAACAAGCTGCGCACCGTCCTGGACGCGCTGGGACTTCTTTGAAGCCCCCGGCCGATCTTTCCGGAGTTTCGTTTCATGACCATCCCCTCCCTGCCGTCCTACGCCATGCCCCGCGAGCCCGCGCGCAACCGCGTGGACTGGCGGCCCGACGCGCGCCGCGCCGCCCTGCTGATCCACGACATGCAGGATTATTTCCTCGGCAAGTACGACGTGACGCAGGCGCCGATCCCCGACCTGATCACTGCCATCGTCCACCTGCGCGACCGCTGCCGCGACCTGGGCATTCCCGTGTTCTACACCGCCCAGCCGCCCGTGCAGCCCGAGGCCGACCGGGCGCTGCTGAACGACTTCTGGGGACCGGGCCTGACCGCGCCGGAGCACCAGGACGGGGCGCGCATCGTCGCGGCCCTGCGCCCGCGCCCGGAGGACACCGTGCTGACCAAATGGCGCTACAGCGCCTTCCAGCGCTCCGACCTGCGGGACCGGCTGCGCGCCCAGGGCCGCGACCAGCTGATCATCACCGGCGTCTACGCCCACATCGGCTGCCTGGCCACCGCGCTGGAAGCCTTCATGCAGGACGTCCAGCCCTTCCTGGCCATCGACGCCTGCGCCGACTTCAGCCTGGAAGATCACCAGATGGCCGTCACCCACGTCGCGCGCCGCTGCGGCGTGAGCCTGACCCTGGACGAGATCTTCGAGGCCCTGGCGCGGGACGCCGCGCCATCCGCCACCCGGGAGACCCGCGCATCATGAACGCCCTGCCCGACACCGGCCGCGCCGGCCCGGCCGCGCACCGCCAGGACGACTTCCTGGACCGCCACATCCTCGTCACCGGCGCCGCCAGCGGCATCGGCGCCGCCGTCGCCCGCCAGTTGCTCGCCCGGGGCGCACGCATATCCGCCGTCGACCTCGACGAAGCCGGCCTGCAACGCCTGCGGGCGCACGCGACGGACGCCGTCACCGGCGGCACCGACCTGTCCGCCCGCCTGTGGACCGCCGCCCTGGACGTGCGCGACGCCGCCCGGGTCGAACATATCGTCGCCCAGGCCGAAGCCGCCCTGGGGCCGCTCCACGGCCTGGCCAGCGTCGCCGGCGTCCTCGAAATGGGCGACGTCGTCGACCTGGAGGACGCCCAATGGGCGCGCTGCTTCGACGTCAACGCCACCGGCGTCTTCCACGTCTGCCGCGCCGTCGCCCGCCGCCTGCGCGAACGTCGCGCCGGCGCCATCGCCGTCGTCAGTTCCAACGCCGCCACGACTCCGCGCGCCGGCATGGCCGCCTACGCCGCCTCGAAAGCCGCCACCACCCAGTTCGCCCGCTGCCTGGGCCTGGAACTGGCCCCGCACGGCATCCGCGTCAACATTGTCTCGCCCGGCTCCACCGACACCGCCATGCAGCAGGCCATGTGGGCCCTGGGCAGTTCGCGCGAGGCCGTCATCGCCGGCGACCCCGCCCGCTGGCGCCTGGGCATCCCCCTGGCCAAGATCGCCACCCCCGACGAAATCGCCCAGGCCGTCCTGTTCCTGCTCTCCGACCAGGCCAGCCACATCGCCCTGCACGACCTGCGGGTCGATGGCGGCGCGACGCTGGATCAATAAGCGGCGGCCGGCCCGGCAGATGCGAAAAGGGCTCCGTTTGTGAAAACGGAGCCCAAGTTTTTTCCAATCTGTGCAGGCCAGGAACAGAACCGTATCCATGGCTCGGGGCAAACACGAGCCGGGACAGGTGGACCTGCCGGCGCCGGTGTTGCCGGGCGCCGGATGCTGACGAAGGGAGGGCGTGGGAAGTCGGCGGGCGTGTCTGAGTCGCGCGCAGCGCGGCGAGTTCGCTCGCCGCACGCCCGGACGAGGCAGATCCGGGCAGTCCGACCGCAGGGAGGACCGCCAGGCCCTCCGGCAGAGGCAGGTCCGCCTGTCCCGGCGGATCAAGAACGCCCAGAATCCGCCAGCAAACAACGTTCAACGCGGCAGCACCGAAGCCCCCATCAGGTACTCGTCCACCGACCGCGCGCACTGCCGGCCCTCGCGGATCGCCCACACCACCAGCGACTGCCCGCGCCGCATGTCCCCCGCCGCGAACACCTTCGCCCGGGAACTGCAGTAATCGTCCGTGTTCGCCCGCGCATTCCCGCGGCCGTCCACCTCCACCCCGAACGCGTCCAGCACCGAGCGCACCGGCGACACGAAGCCCATCGCCAGCAACACCAGGTCCGCCTGGATCTCGAATTGCGAATCCTTCACCTCGCGCATCTTCATCTGGCCCGTGGCCTTGTCCTTCAGCCACTCCAGGCGCGTCGCGACCAGCTTTTCCACCTTGCCGCCCTTGCCCTCGAAGGACTGCGTGCCCACCGCCCAATCGCGCTGGCAGCCTTCCTCGTGCGAGGACGAAGTCCGCAGCCGGATCGGCCAATAGGGCCAGGTCAGCAGCTTGTCCTCTTCCTCCGGCGGGCGGAACATCAGCTCGAACTGCGTCACCGACGCCGCCCCCTGGCGGTTGCTCGTCCCCACGCAGTCCGACCCCGTGTCGCCGCCGCCGATCACCACCACGTGCTTGCCCTTCGCGCTGATCGGCTTGGCGATGCGGTCGCCGTGGTTCACCTTGTTCTGCTGCCGCAGGAAATCCATGGCGAAATGCACCCCGCGCAGCTCGCGGCCCGGCACCGGCAGGTCGCGCGGCTGCTCGGACCCGCCCGACAGCACCACCGCGTCGTACTGCGTCAGCAGTTCGTCGGGCGTCACCACCGTCAGGCCGTCCTCCGCATGCGCCGCCTCGCCCACGTAGGTCGAGGGGAAGAACTCCACCCCCTCGGCCTCCATCTGCGCCAGTCGCCGGTCGATGTGCGACTTTTCCAGCTTGAAGTCCGGGATCCCGTAGCGCAGCAGCCCGCCGATGCGGTTGCTCTTCTCATAGACCGACACGCTGTGCCCGGCACGCGCCAGCTGCTGCGCGCAGGCCAGGCCGGCCGGCCCCGAACCCACGATGGCGACCCGCTTGCCCGTCTTGCGCGCGGGCGGCTGCGGCACCACCCAGCCTTCCTGCCAGCCGCGCTCGATGATCGTGTGCTCGATCGACTTGATGCCGACGGCCGTGTCGTTCAGGTTCAGCGTACAGGCCGCCTCGCAGGGCGCGGGGCAGATGCGGCCGGTGAACTCCGGAAAATTGTTGGTCGACAGCAGCACGTCCAGCGCGCGCTTCCAGTCCTGGCGGTAGACCAGGTCGTTCCAGTCCGGAATGATGTTGTTGACCGGGCAGCCGTGCGTGCAGAACGGCACCCCGCAGTCCATGCAGCGCGCGCCCTGGACGCGGGCCTGCTCGTCGGTCAGCGGCGAGACGAATTCCTTCCAGTGGCGCAGGCGGGACTCGGGCGCCTCGTAGGCCGGCTTGACCCGCGCGAATTCCATGAAACCAGTGATTTTTCCCATGATGCGATGTTCCTTCAGGCGGCCTGGGCCTGGGTCTGGGCCGCCTGCCACAGTTCACCCAGGGCGCGGTGGTATTCGATCGGAGTGACCTTGACGAAGGCGCGTCGCGCCTGGCTCCAGTCCTCCAGGATTTCCCGGGCGCGGAAACTGCCGGTGAGGCGGAAATGGTTTTCCACCAGGCGGCGCACGATCGTCTCGTCGGTCTCGCGCGGGCTGTCGCGGTCCAGGCTGTGCCAGAACTGCGGCTCGCCGGCCTGCCGCTGGACCTCGTCGGCTTCCATCGGGTCCAGGCGCACCATGCCGGTATTGCAGCGGCGCGCGAAGACCTGCTCCGGATCCCAGACGTAGGCGATGCCGCCGGACATGCCGGCCGCGAAATTGCGGCCCGTCTCGCCCAGCACCACCACGGTCCCGCCCGTCATGTATTCGCAACCGTGGTCGCCCGTGCCTTCCACCACGGCGGCGGCGCCCGAATTGCGCACCGCGAAGCGTTCGCCGGCCACGCCGTTGAAATAGGCCTCGCCGCCGGTGGCGCCGTACAGCACCGTGTTGCCGGCGATGATGTGGTCCGGGCCGAAGCCGCGGAAATCATTGGGCGAGCGCAGGATCAGGCGGCCGCCCGACAGACCCTTGCCGACGTAGTCGTTGCCCTCGCCCACCAGGTCCAGGGTCACGCCATGGGCCAGGAAGGCGCCGAAGCTCTGCCCCGCCGCGCCGTTGCACTGGATGTGGATGGTGTCGTCGGGCAGGCCTTCGTGGCCATAGCGCCGCGCCACCTCGCCCGACAGCATGGCGCCGATGGTGCGGTTGCGGTTGCGCACCGGGGTGATGAAGGACACCTTTTCGCCGCGTTCCAGCGCGGACTTGCTGCGTTCGATCAGCTGGTGGTCCAGCGCGTGCGACAGGCCGTGGTCCTGCGCGTCGGTATGATGCACGGGGTCCTCGGTGGGCACCTGGTGGAAGATGCGGCTGAAGTCCAGCCCGCGCGCTTTCCAGTGATCGATGCCCTTGCGCATGTCGAGCAGGTCGGCGCGGCCGATCAGCTCGTCGAAGGTGCGGATGCCCAGCTGCGCCATGATCTCGCGCACTTCCTCGGCCACGAAGAAGAAATAGTTGACGACGTATTCGGGCTTGCCGCTGAACTTCTTGCGCAGCACCGGATCCTGGGTGGCGACCCCCGTGGGGCAGGTGTTCAGGTGGCACTTGCGCATCATGATGCAGCCTTCGACGATCAGCGGCGCCGTGGCGAAGCCGACCTCGTCGGCCCCCAGCATGGCGGCGATGGCCACGTCGCGGCCGGTCTTCATCTGGCCGTCGGCCTGCACGCGGATGCGGCTGCGCAGGCGGTTCAGCACCAGGGTCTGCTGCGTTTCGGCCAGGCCCAGTTCCCAGGGGATGCCCGCGTGCTTGATCGAGGACACGGGCGAGGCGCCCGTGCCGCCGTCGTGGCCGGCGATGACCACGTGGTCGGCCTTGGCCTTGGCCACGCCGGTGGCCACCGTGCCCACGCCCACTTCGGCCACCAGCTTCACCGAGATCGAGGCGCGCGCGTTGACGTTCTTCAGGTCGTGGATCAGCTGCGCCAGGTCCTCGATCGAATAGATGTCGTGATGCGGCGGCGGCGAGATCAGGCCCACGCCCGGCACCGAGTAGCGCAGCTGCGCGATGTAGTCCGTGACCTTGTGGCCCGGCAGCTGGCCGCCTTCGCCGGGCTTGGCGCCCTGGGCCATCTTGATCTGGATCTGGTCGGCACTGCACAGGTATTCGGCGGTGACGCCGAAGCGCCCCGAGGCCACCTGCTTGATGCGCGAGCGCAGCGAATCCCCGGCGGCCAGCGGCACGTCGGCGGCGATGCGGTCCGCCCCCAGGACAGAGGCCAGGCTGTCGCCCTTGCGCACGGTGGGCTTGCCCGCGCGCATTTCCGCGCGGTAGCGCAGCGCGTCCTCGCCGCCTTCACCGGTGTTGGACTTGCCGCCGATGCGGTTCATGGCCACCGCCAGGGTCGCATGCGCCTCGGTGGAGATCGACCCCAGCGACATGGCGCCGGTGGCGAAGCGCTTGACGATTTCCTTGGCGGGCTCGACTTCCGACAGGGGAATGGCGCGGGCCGGATCGACGCGGAACTCGAACAGCCCGCGCAGCGTCATGTGGCGGCGCGACTGGTCGTTGATGAGCTGGGCGTATTCCTTGAAGGTCGAGTAGTTGTTGGCGCGCGTGGCGTGCTGCAGCTTGGCGATCGAATCCGGCGTCCACAGGTGCTGTTCGCCGCGGATGCGGAAGGCGTATTCACCGCCGTCCTCCAGCGCGTTGGCCAGCACCGGGTCGGCGCTGAAGGCCGCCTGGTGGGTGCGCAGGGCCTCTTCGGCCACCTGGAAGATGTCGATGCCCGAGACGTTGCTGGGCGTGCCGGTGAAGTATTTCTTCACCAGGCTGTCGTGCAGGCCCACCGCCTCGAAGATCTGCGCGCCGGTGTAGGACATGTAGGTCGAGATGCCCATCTTGGACATGACCTTCTTCAGCCCCTTGCCGATCGCCTTGATGTAGTTCTCGGTGGCCTTGGCGGCGTCGGTGATCGCCGCCGGGGCGCCCGGCTCGGCGTGGGGCCCCACCCCCGCGGCCAGGGTTTCCAGCGCCAGCCAGGGGTGCACGGCCTCGGCGCCGTAGCCGCCCAGCAGCGCGAAATGATGCGTCTCGCGCGCCGAGCCGGTTTCCACGATCAGGCCGGTGCGGGTGCGCAGGCCCGCGCGGATCAGGTGCTGGTGGATGGCCGAGGTCGCCAGCAACGCTGGGATCGCGACGCGCTCCGCGTCCACGTGGCGGTCGCTGATCAGCAGGATGTTGTCGCCGCTCAGCACCGCGTCGGCCGCGGTCGCGCACAGCGAAGCCAGGCAGGCCTCGATGCCCTCGCGGCCCCAGGCCACCGGGTAGGTGATGTCCAGCTCGCAGCAGCGGAACTTGTCGTTGGTCTGGCGGCTGATGTGGCGCAGCTGCGCCATGGCGGCCCGGTCGAGCACCGGCTGGCTGATTTCCAGGCGCAGCGGCGGATTGACGTTGTTGATGTCCAGCAGGTTGGGCTTGGGCCCGATGAAGGACACCAGCGACATGACCATCTGTTCGCGGATCGGATCGATCGGCGGGTTGGTCACCTGGGCGAACATCTGGCGGAAATAGTTGTAGAAGGGCTTGGGCCGGTCCGACAGCACGGTCAGCGGCGCGTCGTTGCCCATGGAGCCGATGGCCTCCTCGCCGTTCTTCGCCATCGGCTCCAGGATGAACTTGAAGTCTTCCTGGGTCCAGCCGAACGCCTGCTGGCGGTCCAGCAGGCTGGCGGACGGCTCGGGCAGGTCGTCGGCCTTCAGCGCGGGCAGGTCGTCCAGCTTCAGGCGCAGGCGCTCGATCCATTGCGGATAGGGATGCGCGTTGGCCAGCTGGGACTTGATCTCCTCGTCCTCGATGATGCGGCCCTGCTGCAGGTCGATCAGCAGCATGCGGCCGGGCTGCAGGCGCCACTTCTTGACGATGCGGTGTTCCGGGATCGGCAGCGTGCCGGCCTCGGATGCCAGGATCACCATGTTGTCGTCGGTGATCAGGTAGCGCGCCGGACGCAGGCCGTTGCGGTCCAGCGTGGCGCCGATCTGGCGCCCGTCGGTGAAGGCCACGGCGGCCGGGCCGTCCCAGGGCTCCATCAGGGCGGCGTGGTATTCGTAGAAGGCGCGCCGCGACTCGTCCATGTCGGCGTGCTGCTCCCAGGCCTCCGGAATCATGATCATCATGGCGTGGGCCAGGGAATAGCCCGACATGACCAGCAGTTCCAGGCAGTTGTCGAAGGTCGCGGTATCGGACTGCCCTTCGTAGACGATGGGGTAGAGCTTGGCCAGGTCTTCGCCCAGCACGGCCGAACTCATCGCGCCCTCGCGGGCGCGCAGCCAGTTGAAGTTGCCCTTGACGGTGTTGATCTCGCCGTTGTGGGCGATCATGCGGTAGGGGTGCGCCAGCGGCCAGGCCGGGAAGGTGTTGGTGGAGAAGCGCTGGTGCACCAGCGCCAGGGCCGAGACGGCGCGGGTGTCGGCCAGGTCGCGGTAGTACAGGCCCACCTGGCTGGCCAGCAGCAGGCCCTTGTAGACCACGGTGCGCACCGAGATCGAGGGCACGAAGTATTCCTGGCCGTGCGCGAGCTGCATGCGCTGGATGGCGTGGCTGGCGGTCTTGCGGATGACATAGAGCTTGCGCTCCAGGGCGTCGGGCACCATGATGTCGTGCCCGCGGCCGATGAAGAGCTGGCGGATGACGGGTTCGCAGGCGCGCACGGCGGGCGACATCCGCATGTCGCGGTCGATGGGCACGTCGCGCCAGCCGAGCACGACCTGGCCCTCGTCGCGCACGGCGCGTTCCAGTTCGCGCTCGCAAGCCAGGCGCGAGGCGGTTTCCTTGGGCAGGAACACCATGGCCACGCCGTAGTCGTCCGGCTGCGGCAGGGTGACGCCCTGGGCGGCCATTTCCTCGCGGTAGAGCTGGTCGGGGATCTGGATGAGGATGCCCGCGCCGTCGCCCATCAGTTCGTCGGCGCCGACCGCGCCCCGGTGGTCCAGGTTTTCCAGGATCTTCAGGGCCTGCTGGATGACGGAATGGCTCTTGTGGCCCTTGATGTGGGCGACGAAGCCGACGCCGCAGGCGTCGTGTTCTTGTTCGGGACGATACAGACCCTGGGCGGCCGGCAGGCCGGGGGGACAGGAGACGGGGTGGGTCATGATGGGACTCGCGAGGCGGAATACGGATGCCGTTCCAGACGGCAGAAGGTGGAAATTACAACTCCAAGTTCTTGGTGACAATAGGATTTTTTGTTGATGCGTCCCCATTTAACAGCCACATCCTACCTTCTATTTAAATATAGGGACATATCAATTGATTTGAAAAACAACCATTGTCATGGGCAGGCGGTTTTCAGATAGGCAGGGGAAGCCCTGATCCGGGAGTCCGGGATTTTTTTGCAACGATCGCCCGACGGGTCCGTCGCGACGGACCCGCGCGCCGACGGAGGCGGTCCGCCCGTCGCGGCTCACGTTTCGTAAACCCTGACGCCCGGGACAAGCCGGGTACAATCCATGTCAAAGACAGGCGGCCGCCCCCTTCTCCAGATGACCGACACCTCCCCCGATCCCCTCGTCACATTCGATGGCGTTTCGCTCGGCTACGGCGACTTCACCGTGCTGCGCGGCATCGACCTGCGGGTCATGCCGGGCCAGGTCGTGGCCATGATGGGCGGCTCGGGCTCGGGCAAGACGACGCTGCTGCGGGCCGTGACCGGCCAGCTGGCGGCGCAGGAAGGACGCATCCAGGTATTCGGCCAGGACATGGCCCGCCTGAACGGCGAGCCGCTGCGGGCCGTACGCCAGCGGATGGGCGTGCTGTTCCAGGGCGGGGCGCTGTTCACCGACCTGAACGTCTTCGAGAACGTGGCATTCCCGCTGCGCGAGCACACCCGCATTTCCGAACAGCAGATCCTGGAACGGGTGCTGGACAAGCTCCAGGCGGTGGGCCTGCGGCACGCGGCGCACCTGCGGATCTCGGAGATCTCCGGCGGCATGGCGCGGCGCGTGGCCCTGGCGCGCGCCATCGTGCTGGAACCGGAACTGATCCTGTACGACGAGCCCTTCGCCGGCCTGGACCCGATTTCCCTGGGCATCACGGCGCAGCTGATCCGCACGATGACGGACCAGCTGGGCTGCGCGTCGATCCTCATCACGCACGACGTGGCGGAATCCTTCGCCATCGTGGACCAGGTCTACCTGATCGGCCAGGGCCGGCTGATGGCCCGGGGCACGCCGGCGGAACTCTCCGCCTCCCAGGACGACTACCTGCAGCAGTTCCTGCAGGGCCGGCCCGACGGCCCGATCGGCTTCCACTACCCCCTGACGCCGGCCTTCGAGCGCTGGCTGGCCGCCCGGAGGGCAGCATGAGCACGCCGGGCCGCCCCAAGGGCGATATGAACGCGCTCTCGCGACGCATCGCCGCGCTGGGGCACGGCTTCGTGTCCATGATCACCGGCCTGGGCGCCTTCGCCCGCCTGTTCGGGGCCATCCTGGCGCGCAGCGGCGTGGTGCTGCGCCGCCCGCGCCTGACGGCCCAGCAGGTCCACTTCATCGGCAACCATTCCCTGCTGATCATCGGGGTCTCGGGCCTGTTCGTGGGCTTCGTGCTGGGCCTGCAGGGCTATTACACGCTGAACCGCTACGGCTCGGAAGAGGCCCTGGGCCTGCTGGTGGCCCTGTCGCTGACGCGCGAACTGGGTCCGGTGGTGACGGCGCTGCTGTTCGCCGGGCGGGCCGGCACGTCGCTGACGGCGGAAATCGGCCTGATGAAGGCCGGCGAGCAGCTCTCGGCCATGGAGGTCATGGCCGTGGACCCGGTCCGCCGCGTCCTGGCGCCGCGCTTCTGGGGCGGGGTGATCGCCATGCCGGTGCTGGCGGCGGTGTTCTCCATGGTCGGCGTCCTGGGCGGCTGGTTCGTGGGCGTGGTGCTGATCGGCATCGACCCCGGCGCGTTCTGGTCGCAGATGCAGGGCGGGGTGGACGTGATCGACGACGTGCTCAACGGCGTGATCAAGAGCCTGGTCTTCGGCGTCGTCGTGACCCTGATCGCCCTCTACCAGGGCTGGACGGCGCGCGCCACCCCCGAAGGCGTCTCGCGCGCCACCACCCGCACCGTGGTCAGCGGCGCCCTGGCGGTGCTGGGGCTGGATTTCCTGCTGACGGCGCTGATGTTCGCCCACTAGGGCCTGTTTTCGCCAACCGAAACCTGCGGAACGAATTCATGACACGCGAAAAAACCGATTTCTGGGTAGGCCTGTTCATCCTGCTGGGCCTGGTCGCCCTGGCGTTCCTGGCGTTGCGCGCCGGCAACATGAGCTCCTTTTCCTTCACGCCCACCTACCGGGTGCAGGCGTATTTCGACAATGTCGGCGGCCTGAAGGTCCGCGCGCCAGTGAAGAGCAGCGGCGTGGTGGTCGGGCGGGTCGCCGCCATCGGCTTCGACAACCAGCGCTTCCAGGCGACGGTCGCGCTGGACCTGGAACAGCCCTACGCCTTCCCGAAGGACACCTCGGCCTCGATCCTGACCTCGGGCCTGCTGGGCGAGCAATACGTCGGCCTGACCCCGGGCGGGGACGACAAGAACCTGGCGGACGGCGGCACGATCGAATTCACGCAGTCCGCCGTGGTCCTGGAGGACCTGATCAGCAAGTTCCTCTACAGTTCGGCCGAAAAGGAAGGCTCGAAGGAAAGCGCGGGCGCCGCCGCCGCGCCGGCGGCCGGCCATTGACCGGCCCCCCTTACAATATGCGACACTTCGACGTCCTCCCGACACCGACCGCACGAGACACGACATGAACCCCACCATCCCGACGCCGGCCACGCCGCGTTCCCGGCGCCTCACGGCCCGCACCGGGCTGGCCCTGGCCGCGGCCGCCCTGATGGCCGGCTGCGCGCAGGTGCCGCATCCCTCGCCCAACGACCCCTGGGAATCCTACAACCGGAGCATGTACCGCTTCAACGACACGGTGGACCGCGCCGTGCTCAAGCCCATCGCCACGGGCTACGAGACCGTCACCCCGAGGCCGGTGCGCACCTGTATCCACAACATCTTCGGCAACCTGGGCGATGTCTGGTCGGGCATCAACAGCCTGCTGCAGGGCCGCGGCCGCGACTTCGTGGACACGTTCGGCCGGGTGCTGTTCAACAGCACGGCGGGCCTGGGCGGCTGCATCGACGTCGCCTCGATGCACGGGGCGCGCAAGATCCCCAACGACTTCGGCATGACGCTGGGCGTCTGGGGCTTCGGCCAGGGGCCGTACTTCGTCCTGCCCTTCCTGGGCCCCAGCACCGTGCGCGACGGGGTCGGCACGGCCGTCACCCTGACGGCGCCGGTGACGCCGACCGCCGCGGTCTTCGCCATCGACAACGTGCCGGTCCGCAATTCCATCCTGGGCCTGTACATCGTCGACACGCGCGCCAACCTGCTGGAAGCCGACCGCCTGGTGGACCAGATCGCGCTCGACAAGTACAGCTTCATCCGCGACGCCTACCTGCAGCGCCGCAAGGCCATGCTGGACAGCCGCCGCCAGGGCGCCCGCGCCTCGACCGCGGACGACCTGGACCGCGCGGCGGCGCCGGCCGACTCGACCCTGCCGGTCTACGAGGACCCGGACGCGCCGGCGAACTAGGCCGCGGAGCCGAGACCGCCCGGGATCGCGTCCGTCCCGGGCCAGAACCGTCCGCCGCGCGCGGACGCCCAACGGAGACGATGATGCGTTTTTCCTTCCTGATGCAATCCCTGCGCCACATGGCCGGCCTGTGCCTGCTGGGCGCCGCCCTGGGCCTGTCGGCCGCATCCGCCGGCGCGGCCGAGCGCGCGGTCGACCCCAAGGCCGCGCCGAACGATTTCCTCGGGTCCGTGGCCAACAACATGCTGGACGCGGTGAAGGCCGACCCCCAGGCGCTGCAGGGCGACCCGGCCCACATCGCGGACCTGGTGCGCCGCTACGCGATGCCCTACGTGGACATGAACAAGACCACCCGCCTGGCGGCGGGACGCTACTGGCGCCAGGCCTCGGCGGCCCAGCAGGACGCCCTGGTCCAGGCGTTCACGGGAACGCTGATCCGCACCTACAGCGGGGCGTTCACGAAAGTGACGTCCGGCACGACGATCTCGCTGCTGCCGTTCCGGGGCGATCCGAAGGCGGACGACGCGGTGGTGCGCACGACGATCTCGCAGCAGAACAGCCCGGCGATCGGAGTGGACTACCGGCTGGAACGGACGGACGCGGGCTGGAAGGTCTACGACCTGAACGTGGAAGGCATCTGGCTGATCCAGAACTACCGCAACCAGTTCGCCTCCGAGATCAACCGCAGCGGGATCGACGGGCTGATCTCGGCCTTGAACGCGAAGAAGTAATTGCAAGCTGAACGCGCGGTGGTCGTGTTCTAAACACGCCCGCGCGCGGGCATGGAGGGCAGGGCCGCCCTGTTCGGCGGTCCTCCCTTCGGTCGGACTTCCCGGCCCTTCCTCGTCCAGCCGGGCGGCGGGCAAACTCGGCCTGCGGCCTCAGACAGTGCCCGCCGACTTCCCCCGGCTTCCCTTCGGAAGCCGCCGGCGCCTCACGCGGTTGCCCTGCCCTCCATGCCCGTGCACAGGCTATGGCAACTCATTGCGATGCATAAAACATAGGGCGGCCCTGCCTCCCATGCCGCTTCCGGCGGCCGCGCCAGTCCGATCGTCCCGACCGCTTATAATGTCCGATGGCGCCCATTCAGAGGCGCATCGCCTGCCCATGCCCGCCCTCGACCTGCAACACGTCTCCAAAGTCTATGCTCCGCGCCAGCGATCCTGGCGCGACCGCCTGAGCGGCCGTCCCGCGTCCGCGGGCTTCCAGGCCCTGCGCGACGTCAGCCTGACGATCGAGCACGGTGAATTCTTCGGACTGCTGGGGCCCAACGGGGCGGGCAAGACCTCGCTGATCTCCATCCTGGCCGGGCTGTCCCGCGCCACCCGGGGCAGCGCCCGGGTCTGCGGCCACGACGTGGTCGACGATTTCCGCCGCGCCCGCCAGTCGCTGGGCGTCGTGCCCCAGGAAATCGTCTACGACCCCTTCTTCACCGTGCGCGAGACCCTGCGGCTGCAATCCGGGTATTTCGGCCTGCGCGACAACGACGACTGGATCGACGAGATCCTGGACAACCTGGGGCTGCTGGACAAGGCCGAGGCCAACATGCGCGAACTGTCGGGCGGCATGAAGCGCCGCGTGCTGGTGGCGCAGGCCCTGGTGCACCGCCCGCCCGTGATCATCCTGGACGAACCCACCGCCGGCGTGGACGTGGACCTGCGCCGCACGCTGTGGGACTTCATCACGCGCCTGAACCAGGCCGGACACACGATCCTGCTGACCACCCACTACCTCGAAGAAGCCGAATCCCTGTGCGGACGGGTGGCGATGCTGAAATCCGGCCAGGTCGTGGCGCTGGACACCACCCAGGCGCTGATGGCGCGGGTCGGCGGCGCCGACCTGGAAGACGCCTTCGTGCGCATCATGCACGACGATTCCGTGCTGGAGGCCGAGCTGTGATCCGCCCCGTCACCCAGGCCCGCCCCGAAATGGGCTCGGGCTTTCCGACCCTGCTGCACAAGGAACTGATGCGCTTCTGGAAGGTCGGCCTGCAGACCATCGCCGCCCCGGTGGTGACGGCGCTGCTGTACCTGCTGATCTTCTCCCACGTGCTGGAGGACCGCGTGCGGGTGTACGACGCGATCTCCTACACCGCCTTCCTGATCCCGGGCCTGATGATGATGAGCATGCTGCAGAACAGCTTCGCGAATCCGTCCTCGTCCCTGATCCAGAGCCGCATCACCGGCAACCTGATCTTCGTGCTGCTGCCGCCGTTCTCCCACCGCCAGATCTTCGCCGCCTACATCCTGGCGGCGGTCGCGCGCGGGCTGTCCGTGGGCGCCTGTGTCTGGCTGGTGGCGCTGTTCTTCGTGCGCCTGCCGGTCGCCGCCCCGCTGTGGCTGCTGACCTTCGCGGTGCTGTCGTGCTGGATCCTGGGGGTGCTGGGCCTGATCGCCGGCCTGTGGTCGGAAAAATTCGACCAGCTGGCGGCCTTCCAGAATTTCCTGATCGTGCCCGCCACCTTCCTGTCGGGCGTGTTCTACTCGATCCACAGCCTGCCGCCCTTCTGGCAGGAAGTCTCGCGCTGGAACCCGGTGTTCTACATGATCGACGGCTTCCGCTACGGCTTCTTCGCGGCGTCCGACGTTTCCCCCTGGCGCGGCCTGGCCATCGTGCTGGCCGTCGCCGTGGCCCTGAGCCTGTTCGCCCTGCGCCTGCTGGCGCGCGGCTACAAACTACGGAGCTGAACCATGTCTCCCACCCCCGACCACGTCCGCCAGTACATCGCCGACAACCTGCCCTGCGAACACCTCGAGGTCCACGGCGACGGTGCCCACTTCGAGGCCCTGATCGTCAGCCCCGTCTTCGAAGGCAAGCGCACGCTGGCCCGCCACCAGGCGGTCTACCAGGCCCTGGGAGAACGCATGCGCGCGGAAATCCACGCCCTGTCGATGCGCACCCTGACGCCCGCCGAATACGAGGCCGCCAAGCACAATGGATAAGCTGCTGATCCAGGGCGGCCGCCCGCTGCGCGGCGAGGTCGCCATCTCGGGGGCCAAGAACGCCGCCCTGCCGATCCTCTGCGCGTCGCTGCTGACCGCCGATCCGCTGGAACTGGACAACGTCCCGGCCCTGCGCGACATCGGCACCACCCTGACCCTGCTGCAGCGCATGGGCGTGCGCGCGGAACGCGGGGACGAGACCCGCGTCACCCTGCAGGCCGACCAGGTGTCCAGCCAGGAGGCCCCCTACGAACTGGTCAAGACCATGCGGGCGTCCATCCTGGTGCTGGGGCCGCTGGTGGCGCGCTTCGGCCGCGCCCGGGTCAGCCTGCCGGGCGGCTGCGCCATCGGCCAGCGGCCGGTGGACCAGCACATCAAGGGCCTGGCCGCCATGGGCGCGCGCATCCGCATCGACCACGGCTTCGTCGTGGCCGAGGCCGACCGCCTGCGCGGCGCCAGCATCCTGACGGACATGGTCACCGTGACCGGCACCGAAAACCTGATGATGGCCGCGGCCCTGGCCGACGGCCGCACCGTACTGGAAAACGCCGCCTGCGAACCCGAAGTCGTCGACCTGGCGAAAGTCCTGATCGCCATGGGCGCCCACATCGAAGGCCACGGCACCGACCGCATCGTCATCGAGGGCGTGGAACGCCTGCACGGCGCCGCCCACCGCATCGTGCCCGACCGCATCGAGGCCGGCACCTTCCTGTGCGCCGTGGCGGCCACGGGCGGCGACGTCACCCTGCGCCACGCGGCGCCCGACACGCTGGGCGCGGTGCTGGACAAGCTGCGCGACGCCGGACTGGAAATCACCACCGGGCCGGACTGGATCCGCGCCCGCATGGCCGGCCGGCCGCGCGCGACGGGCTTTCGCACCAGCGAATACCCGGGCTTCCCGACCGACATGCAGGCCCAGCTGATGGCCCTGAACACCCTGGCCGAAGGCACCGCCGTCATCACCGAGAACATCTTCGAGAACCGCTACATGCACGTGCAGGAACTGCACCGCATGGGCGCGGACATCGAGATCGACGGCCACACCGCCGTGGTCCAGGGCGTCGAGCAGCTGCTGGGGGCCACCGTCATGGCCACCGACCTGCGCGCCTCGGCCAGCCTGGTGATCGCCGGCCTGGCGGCCAGCGGCCAGACCACGGTGGAACGCATCTACCACCTGGACCGCGGCTACGAACGCATGGAACACAAGCTCCAGGCGCTGGGCGCGGACATCCAACGCATCCAATAAGGGCGACATGGCTCAATCCCCCCTGACCCTGGCCCTGTCCAAAGGCCGCATCTTCGAAGAAACCCTGCCGCTGCTGGCCGCCGCGGGCGTGGGCGTGCCGGAAAACCCGGAATCCTCGCGCAAGCTGATCCTGCCCACGGACTCGGACGAACTGCGCATCATCATCGTGCGCGCCTCGGACGTGCCCACCTACGTCCAGTACGGCGCGGCCGACTTCGGCATCGCCGGCAAGGACGTGCTGCACGAGCACATGGCGCAGCACCCCGGCGGACTGTACCAGCCCATCGACCTGAACATCGCCCGCTGCCGCCTGTGCGTGGCCGCCCCCGAGGGCTTCGACTACCAGGCGGCCGTGCGCCAGGGCTCGCGCCTGCGCATCGCCACCAAGTACGTGCGCGCCGCGCGCGAGCACTTCGCCGCCAAGGGCGTGCACGTGGACATCATCAAGCTCTACGGCTCGATGGAACTGGCTCCGCTGGTGGGCCTGGCCGACGCCATCGTCGACCTGGTGTCCTCGGGCGGCACGCTGCGCGCCAACCGCCTGGTCGAGGTCGAGGAAATCCGCCAGATCTCCTCGCGCCTGATCGTCAACCAGGCCGCGCTCAAGATGAAGGGCGAACGCCTGCGGCCCTTCCTGGCCGCTTTCGATCGCGCCGCCACGCGGCAAGACGCCGCACAGTAAGATAGACCATTCACACTCCGGTTTCCGCCATGCCCCTGATCCACCGCCTGGACGCCCGCTCTCCCGACTTCGACGTGGACCTGGCCCGGCTCCTGGCCTACGACGCCTCCCAGGACGAGGCCATCGAGACCGCCGTGCGCGACATCCTGCACGACGTGCGGGCGCGCGGCGACGCGGCCATCCTGGACTACACGGCGCGCTTCGACCGCGTCCGGGCCGACCGGCTGGACGAACTGGAAATCCCCCGCGCCGACTGGCTGGCGGCCCTGGACGGCCTGCCCACCGGCCAGCGCGCGGCGCTGGAGGCCGCCGCCGACCGCGTGCGCCGCTACCACGAGCACCAGCGCGCCGAAACCTGGACCTACACCGAGCCCGACGGCACGATGCTGGGCCAGCAGGTCACCCCGCTGGACCGCGTCGGCCTGTACGTGCCGGGCGGCAAGGCCGCCTACCCGTCCTCGGTGCTGATGAACGCCATCCCGGCCAAGGTCGCCGGCGTGCAGGAACTCATCATGGTCACCCCCACGCCCGGCGGCGCGCGCAACCCCATGGTGCTGGCCGCCGCCGCCCTGGGCGGCGCGGACCGCGTGTTCGCCATCGGCGGCGCCCAGGCCGTGGGCGGCCTGGCCTACGGCACGCGCACGCTGCCCGCCGTGGACAAGATCGTCGGCCCGGGCAACGCCTACGTCGCGGCGGCCAAGCGCCGCGTGTTCGGCACGGTGGGCATCGACATGATCGCCGGGCCGTCCGAAATCCTGATCGTGGCCGACGGCTCCACGCCGGCCGACTGGCTGGCCATCGACCTGTTCTCCCAGGCCGAACACGACGAACTCGCCCAGGCCATCCTGCTGTGCCCGGACGGCGACTACCTGGACGCCGTCCAGGCCGCCATCGAACGCCTGCTGCCGGTCCAGCCGCGCGCCGACATCCTGCGCGTCAGCCTGGCCAACCGGGGTGCCCTGATCCGCACCGACAGCCTGGAACAGGCCTGCGGCATCGTCAACCGCATCGCACCGGAACACCTGGAAATCTCCACCCGCGATCCGCAGGCCCTGCTGCCCCTGCTCCGCCACGCCGGCGCGATCTTCCTGGGGGCCTACAGTTCCGAATCCCTGGGCGACTACTGCGCCGGACCGAACCACGTCCTGCCCACCGCGCGCACCGCACGCTTCTCCTCGCCGCTGGGCGTGTATGATTTCCAGAAGCGCAGCAGCCTGATCCAGGTTTCGCGCGCCGGCGCCCAGACCCTGGGCCGCATCGCCGCCACCCTGGCCACGGGCGAAGGCCTGCACGCCCACGCCGCCAGCGCCTCGCTGCGCCTGGACCCGCACTGACATCCACCCGCGCGGCCCCGCCCGGCCGCGCGGTTCCCATCCCGACCGACCCGCCCATCGCCCATGCGCACCGCCACCATCGAACGCAACACCCAGGAAACCCGCATCCGCGTCAGCATCAACCTGGACGGCACCGGCACCCGCAGCCTGAACACCGGCGTGCCCTTCCTGGACCACATGCTGGACCAGATCGCCCGCCACGGCCTGTTCGACCTGGACGTCCGCTGCGACGGCGACACCCACATCGACGACCATCACAGCGTGGAGGACGTCGGCATCACCCTGGGCCAGGCCTTCGCCGCCGCGGCGGGCGACAAGGCCGGCCTGCGCCGCTACGGCCACGCCTACGTGCCGCTGGACGAGGCCCTGTCGCGCGTGGTGGTGGACCTGTCCGGCCGCCCCGGCCTGTTCTACCACGTGGACTACGCCCGGGCGCGCATCGGCACCTTCGACGTCGACCTGGCGCGCGAATTCTTCCAGGGCTTCGTCAACCATGCCCAGGCGACCGTGCACATCGACAACCTGCGCGGGGAAAACGCCCATCACCAGTGCGAGACCATCTTCAAGGCCTTCGGCCGCGCGCTGCGCATGGCCACCGAGGTCGACCCGCGCGCCGGGGGGGCCATCCCCTCGACCAAGGGCTCGCTGTGACCCACCCCGCCGACCGACCCAGGACCCCCGCATCGTGACCCGCATCGCCATCGTCGACTACGGCATGGGCAACTTCCATTCCGTCGCCCGCGCCCTGCAAGCCGCCGCCCCCGACCACGACATCCGCATCGCCAGGGACGCCGACGAGATCCTCGCCGCCGACCGCATCGTGTTCCCGGGCCAGGGCGCCATGCCCGACTGCATGCGCACGCTGGACACGTCCGGGCTGCGCGACGCGGTGCTGCGCGCCGCGCGCGAAAAGCCGCTGCTGGGCGTGTGCGTGGGCGAGCAGATGCTGTTCGAGGCCAGCGACGAGGGCGACACCCCCGGCCTGGGCCTGTTCGCCGGCCGCGTGCGCCGGTTCCAGGGGCCGGCCTTCGACCACGCGACCGACGACGGCGCGCGGCTGAAAGTCCCCCACATGGGCTGGAACGCCGTCACCCAGACCCGCCCCCATCCGCTGTGGGACGGCATCGCCCAGGACACGCCGTTCTACTTCGTCCACAGCTACTACGCCGAACCCGCCGATCCGGCGCTGACGGCCGGCGTCAGCCGCCATGGCGTGCCGTTCTGCTGCGCCATTGCGGACGGCAATATTTTTGCCGTACAGTTCCATCCAGAAAAGAGCGCAGCCCCCGGGCTGCGGATGTACCGCAACTTCACCCGCTGGCAGCCCTGAAACCGCCCGGCTCCCGGCACCGCATCCTTTCCACCGACCACGACGACCATGCTGCTGATCCCCGCCATCGACCTCAAAGACGGGCATTGCGTGCGCCTGCGCCAGGGCGACCTGGACCAGGCCACCGTGTTTTCCGAAGACCCCGCCGCCATGGCCGACCAATGGGCCGCCCAGGGCGCGCGCCGCCTGCACCTGGTGGACCTGAACGGCGCCGTGGCCGGCAAGCCGCGCAACCGCGCCGCCATCCAGGCCATCGTGGACGCCGTCGACGACGCCATTCCCGTGCAGATCGGCGGCGGCATCCGCGACCTGGACACGGTGGAATACTACCTGGACAACGGCATCTCCTACGTCATCATCGGCACCGCCGCGGTCAAGGATCCCGGATTCCTCAGCGACGCCTGCTCGGCCTTCCCCGGCCACATCATCGTCGGCCTGGACGCGCGCGACGGCAAGGTCGCCACCGACGGCTGGTCGAAGCTGACCCGCCACGACGTGCTGGACCTGGCCCGGAAATTCGAAGACTACGGCTGCGAATCCATCATCTACACCGATATCGGCCGCGACGGCATGCTTTCGGGCGTCAACATCGAGGCCACCGTGCGCCTGGCGCAGCACGTGCGCATCCCCGTCATCGCCTCGGGCGGCGTCGCCTCGCTGGACGACATCCGCGCCCTGTGCGACGTGGCCCACGAAGGCGTCGACGGCGCCATCCTGGGCCGCAGCCTGTACGAGGGCACCCTGGACTTCGCCGCCGCCCAGCGCCTCGCCGACGAACTGACCGGCGCCCCGGACGCGGGCGGCGAGGACGCCGGCGCATGACCCCGACCGACACCCCGGCCGGCCAGGCCCTGTCGGGCCTGTGCCGCCGCATCATCCCCTGCCTGGACGTCAACGCCGGGCGGGTGGTCAAGGGCGTGAACTTCGTCAACCTGACCGACGCCGGCGATCCGGTGGAGATCGCCCGCCGCTACGACGAGCAGGGCGCCGACGAGATCACCTTCCTGGACATCACGGCCACGTCCGACGACCGCGGCCTGATCCTGCCCATCATCGAAGCGGTCGCGCGCCAGGTCTTCATCCCCCTGACGGTCGGCGGGGGCGTGCGCCAGGTGGCCGACGTGCAGCGCCTGCTGGACGCCGGCGCCGACAAGGTCTCGATCAACAGCGCCGCCGTCGCCCGCCCCGAACTGGTGGCCGAGGCCGCCCGCCACCACGGCTCGCAATGCATCGTCGTGGCGCTCGACGCCCGCCGCGTCTCCGGCGCGGACGAGGCCCCGCGCTGGGAAATCTTCACCCACGGCGGCCGCCGCGCCACCGGGCTGGACGCCGTGCAATGGGCGCGCCGCATGGCCGACCTGGGCGCCGGCGAGCTGCTGCTGACCAGCATGGACCGCGACGGCACCAAGTCCGGCTTCGACCTGGAACTGACCCGCGCCGTCTCGGACGCCGTGCCGGTGCCGGTGATCGCCTCGGGCGGCGTCGGCACCCTGCAGCACCTGGCCGACGGCGTCACGCTGGGCCACGCCAGCGCCGTACTGGCCGCCAGCATCTTCCACTTCGGCCAACATACGCTGGCCGAGGCCAAGGCCTACCTGGCCGCCCGGGGCATCCCGGTGCGGCAGGCCATCCCCTCGCAGGCCCTCGCATGACGACATCCGGACAACCCGCGGCCAACACGCCGGAGGACTGGCTGGCGGCCCTGCGCTTCGACGACCAGGGCCTGATCCCCGCCATCGCCCAGGACGCGCAGACCGGCACCGTGCTGATGATGGCCTGGATGAACGCCGAGGCCGTCCGCGAAACCGTGCGCACCGGCCGCGCCGTGTACTTCTCGCGCTCGCGCGCCCGCCTGTGGCGCAAGGGCGAGGAATCCGGCCACGTCCAGCAGGTCCACGACATCCGCCTGGACTGCGACGGCGACGTGCTGCTGCTGAAGATCACCCAGGTCGGCGGCATCGCCTGCCACACCGGACGCGAACGCTGCTTCTACCGCGGCCTGGACCTGGACGGCGCCCAGCCGGCCTGGACCGTCCAGGACCCGGTGCTGAAGGACCCCGGGTCCATCTACGGCCACCCGCACGCCCACGGCCACTGAACGCGCGCGCCGGGCCGGCCGCGCCCGGCCTTTCCCCGATCACGGATTGCTCCACATGACGACTTCCTCCACCGCCGACACCCTGGCCCGGCTGGCCGACACCCTGGCGACGCGCCGGCCCGACCGCGGCGGCGATCCGCAGACGTCCTACACCGCCAAGCTGCTGGCGCGCGGCCCGGACGCCTTCCTGAAGAAGATCGGCGAAGAGGCCACCGAACTGGTCATGGCCGCCAAGGACGGCGCCCGCGACCGCATCGTCGCCGAAACCGCCGACCTGTGGTTCCACTGCCTAGTCGCCCTGACGCACTTCGACCTGCGCCCCGAGGACGTGCTGGCCGAACTGGCCCGCCGCGAGGGCCTGTCCGGGCTGGAGGAAAAGGCGTCCCGTCCGAAGGACTAGGGCCTTGTTTAGTTCATTCAAACGCGCCAGGACCCACCACAGACCCACTTCGCGGCCTGCATGCCGCTCCGATTCGCTAGGCATGAAATGGTCCGCCAGGACCATTTCATGTCCAATCTCATCCCCCCCGATCAAACCGGCCCCTTCGAAAATGTGGCAACATACGGGATTGATCGGGCCGATGTCCGGCCCCGCCTCGCTGATCCCCATGAGCCACGATTGCCTGTTCTGTAAAATCGCCCGGCACGAAATCCCCGCCCGCATTGTCCACGAAGACGACGAATTCCTCGCATTCCACGACATCAACCCGGCGGCGCCCGTGCATCTGCTGCTGATCCCGAAGCATCACGTGGCTTCCCTGGCCGACATCGGCCCCGCCGACGGCGACTGGCTCGCCCGCATGCTGCGCCTGGCACCCGAAATCGCCTTCGCCAACGGCTGCAATCCCCTGCCCGCCGGGGGCTTCCGCCTGGTGGCCAACACCGGCGCCGAGGGCGGCCAGGAAATCGATCACCTGCATTTCCACATCCTGGGGGGCGAACGCCCCTGGTCAAACCGCGCGGCGCCCGCCGCCTAAGGAGTTCTCATGGGTAGCTTCAGCATCTGGCACTGGCTGATCGTCCTGGTCATCGTGGCCCTGATCTTCGGCACGAAAAAATTGCGCAACATCGGCGAGGACCTCGGCGGCGCCGTCAAGGGCTTCAAGAAGGGCATGAAGGACGCCCAGGAAGAACCCGCGGCCAAGCCGGCGGTCACCCAGCAGACCCAGGATCCCGACACCGTGGACGTCCAGGCCCGCGAAAAGACCGACGCCTGATCCCCACCGCCGAGCACCGGATCCACCATGTTTGATGTCAGCTTCAGCGAACTGATGCTGATCGGCGTCATCGCGCTGATCGTCATCGGCCCCGAACGCCTGCCCAAGGTCGCCCGCACGGTCGGGCACCTGCTCGGCCGCGCCCAGCGCTACGTCAACGAGGTCAAGTCCGACATCCAGAAGGAAATGGACCTGAAGGAAATCGGCGACATCAAGCACCAGATGGAGGACGCCGCCCGTTCGGTCCAGTCCTCCATGACCTCGTCGGTGGACGACCTGAAGGCCGCCGTCACCCAGCCCTCGCAGGCGCTCAAGGACACCCTGGACCAGGCCCGCCAGGCCCTGGATCCGCTGCCGGCCGCCACGCCCGGCGCCGCCCCGGCCGATCCCGCCGCGCCCGCGATCCCGGCGCCGGAACCCTCCGCCGCACGGGCCGCCACGCCGACGCCCGAACCGGCGCCCGCCCCCCGGCCCGCCACCACCGATTCCAGCCACTGAAGCACGGCATGACAGACGCTTCCGACGCCTCGTCCCAGGATACGTTCATCTCCCACCTGATCGAACTGCGCACGCGCCTGCTGCGGGCCGTGATGGCCGTGCTGGGCATCTTCGTGGTGCTCTTCATCTACCCCGGTCCGTCGGTGATCTACGATATCCTGGCCCAGCCCATGCTGGCCTCGCTCCCCCAGGGCACGCGCATGATCGCCACCGGGGTCATCACGCCCTTCATGGTGCCGATCAAGGTCACCCTGCTGGCGTCCTTCGTGCTGGCCCTGCCGGTGGTCCTGTACCAGGCCTGGGCCTTCGTCGCCCCGGGCCTGTACCGCCACGAACAGCGCCTGGCGCTGCCCCTGATCATCTCCAGCACCCTGCTGTTCCTGCTGGGCATGGCGTTCTGCTATTTCGTGGTCTTCCACACGGTCTTCAGCTTCATCGCCCACTTCGCGCCGCAGTCCATCACCCCGGCGCCGGACATCGAGGCCTACGTCAATTTCGTGCTGACCATGTTCATCGCCTTCGGCGTGACCTTCGAGGTCCCGATCGCGGTCATCCTGCTGGTCAAGACCGGCATGGTCACGGTGAAGAAGCTGCGTGAAGTGCGCGGCTACGTCATCGTCGGCGCCTTCGTGCTGGCCGCCGTGGTGACACCACCCGACGTGCTCAGCCAGATCCTGCTGGCCGCGCCGCTGTGCCTGCTGTACGAAATCGGCATCCTGGCCGCCGCCGCCATCGAAAAGCGCAAGCCTGAGCCCGAGGACGAGGCCGATTCGGCCCGCGAGCTCAGCCGCACGGACGAGCCGACCGGCGAATCGGGCGACTGAACGCGGCCGCCCGCGGGCGGATATCTTCCCGCGCGCTAGTTTCCATCCAGCACCCGGTCCTGCACCCGGCGGAAGGCGTCGGCCTTCCTGAATCCCACCACCCGGGCCTCGGGGATGATCCGCCCGCCGGCGTCGAAGAACAGGATGCCCGGCGGGCCGAACAGATCGAAGCGCGCCAGCAGGGCGCGGTCCTCGTCCGTCATGCGGGTCACGTCCGCCTGCAGCAGCAGCATCCGGCCCATGCGTTCGGCCACGGCCGGATCGCTGAAGGTGAATTTCTCCATCTCCAGGCAGGATACGCACCAGTCGGCGTAGAAATCCAGCATCACGGGCCGGTCGGCGGCCGACAGCCGTGCATCCAGGTCCGCCAGGGACGACACGCGCGTGAAGCGGGCTTGGATGGCGGCGGGATCGGCGGACGCCACGGCGGCCCCGGCGCGCCCCCCGCCAGCGGTGAACGGCGCCAGGGGGCGCAGCATGTCGTGCCCGCCCGCCAGCAGCCCGGCGCCCTGCGCCAGCCCCCACAGGGCCAGCATCAGGGCCAGGGCGCGCGTCAGCGGCCGCAATGGCCCGGCCTGGCCCTGGCCCTGGGCGGCGGCCGACCAGGCCAGCAGGGCGGCCCACAGCGCCAGCACGACCCAGCCGGCGACGTACAATCCGTCGGCCAGCAGCGGACGCGCCATCCACCAGGCGGTGGCCAGCAGCAGCAGGCCGAAACCGGCCTTCAGCGGCGTCATCCAGGCGCCGGCGCGCGGCATCAGGGCGCCGGCCCCGGCGCCCACGGCCAGCAGCAGCAGACCCTCGCCCCAGGCCAGGGCGAACAGGGCGGCGCCGCCCACCATCACATCGCCGGTCTGCGAGATGAACAGCAGCACGCCGGCCAGCGGCGCGGCCACGCACGGTCCGACGATCAGGGCCGACAGCAGGCCCATGACGAACACGCCGCCCGCGCGGCCGCCTGGCAGGCGCTGCAGGCGCGCCTGCAGCGCCGACTGCAGGCCCACCGGGGCCTGCAGGGTGAAGACGTCCAGCATCGCCAGCGCGAACAGCGCCAGCAGCACGGCGAAGGTGCCCAGCACCCAGGGTGACTGCAGCCAGGCCGACAGGCCCGCGCCCAGCAGGCCGGCCGCCACGCCCAAGGCGGTATACACCAGGGACATGCCCAGCACGTACACGGCCGCCAGTCCCAGGCCGCGCGCCCGGCCGACCGCCCCCCCGCCACCGGAAATCACGGCCAGCAGGATGGGCACCATGGGCAGCACGCAGGGCGTCAGCGACAGCAGCGCCCCCAGGACCAGGCTCAGCGCCAGGATCTGCCACAGCGGCGCCTGGTGCAGCCAGGCCGCCATGCCCACGTCGCCCAGGTCCAGCCAGGACCCGCCGTCCGGCCCGATGGGCACGGCCGCGGACGAGACCCGGGGCGCGTCCGCCCGGGCCGGCGAGGCACCGTCACCGCCGCGCAAGGCGGCCGACAGGCCGGCGCCCGCGCCGGGCATCCGGCCGGAGGCGTCCGGGGCGGGGGCGGGCGTCTCGTCGCGCGGCGGCGGCACCCGGTCGCGGACCTGTTCGCCGACCGCCCGGTAGCCCTCGCCGTCAACCTGCAAGGCGAAGGTCTTCGTCATGGGCGGATAGCACAGGCCCTCGTCGGCGCAGCCCTGGCCGGTGACGGTGACCTGCAAGGGCCCCTCGGCGCCAGGCCGCAACGCCGCCCGCAGCGTCACGCCCCCGTGGAAGACCTCCATGTCCTTCTCGAACGTGGGGTCGTACTTGACCTGCCCGTGCGGCAGCCGCAGGGCGTCCACCCAGGTCGGCGTCCGGGTCTCGGCATCCGCCGGCGTCAGGTCGGAACGCCGGAACAGCAGCAGCCCGCCCCTGGCGTCCTCGATGCGCACCTCGAAACGATCCTGGTACATGTAATAGCCCGGCGCGATTTGCCAGTGCACGTCCAGGGTCAGGGGATCGGCCATGGCCGCCGATTCGACGAAGGCCAGTTCGGGATCCAGGAAATCGTCCGCCGCCCGGGCCGCGCCTGAGGCCAGCAGGGCGCTCAGTGCCAGCAACAGGGCACCCAGCAGGGTCGCCGCGCGGCGCGGCAACCCGCGCGCGAACGGGCGCGCGCCCGGTGTGGGCCATCGGAAAAGGGCCTGCGGATACGACATGAACGAATTCCTCGAAGACGGTGACGGATGACGCTCCGTCAGGCGTTCCCGACGGCGGGCTGAACAGCGGCCCGGGTGGCCTGGGCGACCCAGTCCAGATAGTCGCGGCTGCCCGCCGGCACGCCCAGCACCAGGAATTCGGGAATCTCGTAGGGATGCAGTTCGCGCAGCCGCGCGTGCAGCGCGGGGAGCGCGTCCGCCGTGGTCTTGAAGGTGAGCTGGACCTCGTCCGTGCCTTCGAGCGATCCCTGCCACAGATACATGGACACGACGGCCGGCCCCACCTGGGCACAGGCCGCCAGGGATTCCTCGACCAGCACGTGCGCGATGCGCTTGGCCAGGAGTTCGTCGGGCGCCGTGGTGAGCACCACCACGGTATCGGTGGGCGCGCCGGCCTGGCGCACGACCGGCGTGGAACCGCCGCCAGGTGTCTGATCTGTCATGATTTTCGGGCAGGATGGGTATCGGACCCATTGTACCCGGGCAACCCCCGGGGTATCCATGACCCAACGCAAAACGCCCCCTCGAGAGGGAGCGTCCTTGTCCTGAGCGGTCCGGCGACGAAAACGGGCCCCGCGGGGCCCGATTCGCGGCGTCGCCGCCCGACGGGAGGCTTATTCGCCGGCCGGGGCGTCGGCTTCCGGACGGTCGACCAGTTCCATGTAGGCCATGGGGGCGTTGTCGCCCTGGCGGAAGCCCATCTTCAGCACGCGGGTGTAGCCGCCGTTGCGAGCGGCGAAGCGCGGTCCGATGTCGTTGAACAGCTTGGTGACGACGTCGCGGTCGCGCAGGCGGGCGAAGGCCAGGCGGCGGTTGGCCAGCGTGGGGTTCTTGCCCAGGGTGATCAGGGGCTCGACCACGCGGCGCAGTTCCTTGGCCTTGGGCAGGGTGGTCTTGATGGCTTCGTGGGTCAGCAGGGACACGGCCATGTTGCGGAACATGGCGAGACGGTGGCTGCTGGTGCGGTTCAGTTTGCGGAGGCCGGAACGATGGCGCATGATGATTTCCTTTTGAATCTATGAGAACCCGGATCTTCTATCGGACAGGCCGCGGCCCGGGTGGGGTTGGATCCTGGCCGCCGAAGCGGCCGAGGCGGGATATTAGCACACGCGCGGCCGCGAAGGCGGCCATGCGCATGCCGGTGCTGCGATCAGGGGCGCTCGAGGCCGACGGGCGGCCAGTTTTCCAGCTTCATGCCCAGGGTCAGGCCGCGCGCGGCCAGGACTTCCTTGATCTCGTTGAGCGACTTGCGACCCAGGTTCGGGGTCTTGAGCAGCTCATTTTCGGTGCGCTGGATCAGATCGCCGATGTAGTAGATGTTCTCGGCCTTCAGGCAGTTGGCCGAGCGCACGGTCAGTTCCAGGTCGTCGACCGGGCGCAGCAGCACCGGATCGATCGGGGCCGACTGGCCGCCCACCGGCAGGCTGGTGGTCAGCTGGCCGGCGTCCTTGTCGGCCAGCGACACGAACACGGAGATCTGGTCCATCAGGATGCGGGCCGACTGGCGCACGGCTTCTTCCGGGCTGATGACGCCGTTGGTCTGCACGTCCAGCACCAGCTTGTCCAGGTCGGTGCGCTGCTCGACGCGGGCGCTTTCCACGGCGTAGCTGACGCGGCGCACGGGGCTGAAGGAGGCATCCAGCACGATCTGGCCGATGGTGGCCGAACGGTCGTCGACCAGGGCGCGCACGTTGCCCGGCACGTAGCCGCGGCCCTGCTCGACCTTGACCTGCATTTCCAGGCGGCCGTTGTCCGTCAGGGTGGCGATCAGGTGGTCCGGATTGATGATCTCGACGTCGTGCGGCAGTTCGATGTCGCGGGCACGGACTTCGCCGGGGCCCTGCTTGTTCAGCTGCAGCGTGACTTCGTCGCGGTTGTGGAGCTTGAACACCACGCCCTTGAGGTTCAGGAGGATGTCGACCACGTCCTCGCGCACGCCGGCGATCGTGGAATATTCGTGCACGACCCCGCTGATCTGGACTTCGGTGGGGGCGTAGCCCGCCATGGAGGACAGCAGGATGCGGCGCAGGGCATTGCCCAGCGTATGGCCGTAGCCGCGCTCGAAGGGCTCCATCACGACCTTGGCGTGATGGGCGCCCAGGGTTTCGACGGAGATGGTGCGGGGTTTCAGAAAACCTTGTGCGGACATGGATGTTCCTTTTCAATACCCTCGGCTCGTTACACCGATAAGGCTGACGGAATGAATGACCGGCGGGACTGCCGGAACAAGACCACAGCCCACCTCTGGCGCAGGCCTGAGTGTGGGCTGGATGGCGGGCGGAATCCCGGGGGATCCCGCCTGCGTGGTGGCGCCAGGCCACCTCGCGGACTTAGCGGGAATACAGTTCCACGACCATGGATTCGTTGACGTCGTGGGCGACGTCCTGGCGATCCGGGGCCTGCTTGAACACGCCCGACAGCTTGGAAGCGTCGACTTCGACCCACTGGGGCAGGCCGTTGCCGGTCGCCAGTTCCAGGGATTCCTTGATGCGGATCTGGTTCTTCGCCTTTTCACGCACGGCGACCACGTCGCCGGCCTTGACCAGCATCGAGGCGATGTCGGCGGTATGGCCGTTCAGTTCGATGGCGCGGTGATTCACCAGCTGGCGCGCTTCGGCGCGGGTAGAGCCGAAGCCCATGCGGTAGACGACGTTGTCCAGGCGCGATTCGAGCAGCTGGATCAGCGTCTCGCCGGTGTTGCCGCGGCGGCGCTCGGCCTCGGCGAAGTACTTGCGGAACTGCTTTTCCAGCACGCCGTACATGCGCTTGAGCTTCTGCTTTTCACGCAGCTGCAGGCCGAAATCCGACGTGCGCGAACCCGAGATGCGGCCATGCTGGCCGGGCTTGGATTCGAGCTTGCACTTGGAGTCCAGCGAACGGCGGGCGCTCTTCAGGAACAGATCGGTGCCTTCGCGGCGCGAAAGCTTGCATTTGGGTCCAGTGTAACGAGCCAAGATGTTCCCCTTAGATACGACGACGCTTGGGCGGGCGGCAGCCGTTGTGCGGCACCGGCGTGATGTCCGAAATGCTGGAGATCTTGATCCCCAAGGCATTCAGGGCGCGCACGGAGGATTCGCGGCCGGGGCCGGGGCCCTTGATGCGGACTTCCAGCGTCTTGATGCCGTATTCCTGGGCCACGCGGCCCGCGGATTCGGCGGCCACCTGGGCGGCGAACGGCGTCGACTTGCGCGAGCCCTTGAAGCCGGCGCCGCCGGACGTGGCCCACGACAGGGCGTTGCCCTGGCGGTCGGTGATGGTGATGATGGTGTTGTTGAAGGACGCGTGCACGTGAGCGATCCCGTCGGACACGTTCTTCTTGACTTTCTTGCGGACGCGCGAGGCGCCGCTCTGAGCTTTCGCCATGTTCTTTCCTCAGGTTATTTCTTCAGGGACGCTGCGGCGCGACGCGGGCCCTTGCGGGTGCGCGCGTTGGTGCGGGTGCGCTGGCCGCGCACCGGCAGGCCGCGCTTGTGGCGCATGCCACGGTACGTGCCCAGGTCGATCAGACGCTTGATCGACAGCTGCACTTCGCGGCGCAGATCGCCTTCGATCGTGTAGCCGTTGATCTGTTCGCGGATCTTTTCCAGTTCCTCGTCGGTCAGATCCTTGATCTTCTTCGAGTACTCGATGCCGGTCGCTTCGCAGATCTTGCGGGCGCGGGTGCGGCCGATGCCGAAGATGGCGGTCAGACCGATCTCGGCGTGTTGGTGCGGCGGAATATTGATGCCAGCAATACGGGCCATGACTGTTCCTCGTGAATTCCGTGGTGCCCGGCCTTAGCCTTGGCGTTGCTTGTGACGCGGGTCGGTGCAGATGACGCGCACCACGCCGTGACGTTTGATGATTTTGCAGTTGCGGCAGATCCGCTTTACCGATGCCATTACCTTCATGGTGATCTCCTGGTTCTTGACCGGCCGCTACCTACTTGGAGCGGAAAACAATCCTGGCGCGCGACAGGTCATAGGGCGTGAGCTCCACTGTGACCTTGTCACCCGGAAGGATCCGGATGTAGTGCATACGCATCTTGCCCGAAATGTGGCCCAACACCATGTGGCCATTTTCCAGCTTGACGCGGAACGTTGCGTTGGGAAGGTTTTCGATGACCTCCCCTTGCATCTGGATGACGTCGTCCTTGGACATGTTCTTCAGCGCATGGGTAATCCCGCGGCGCCCTTGAAGTTCGCCTTCCGGAGCAGCGAGTCGTACTGTTGGGACATCATGTAAGCCTGCGCCTGCGCCATGAAATCCATCGCGACGACGACGATGATCAGCAGGGACGTGCCGCCGAAATAGAAGGGCACGTTCCAGCGCATCTGCATCAGTTCCGGCAGCAGGCAGACCAGCGTGACGTAGATCGCGCCCGACAGCGTCAGCCGCATCAGGATCTTGTCGATGTAGCGCGCGGTCTGCTCGCCGGGACGGATCCCGGGCACGAAGGCGCCGCTCTTCTTCAGGTTGTCCGCCGTCTCGCGGCTGTTGAACACCAGCGCCGTGTAGAAGAAGCAGAAGAAGATGATCAGGCCGGAATACAGCGTCACGTACAGCGGCTGCTGCGGCGACAGGGCCGCCGCCAGGTCGCCCAGCCAGCGCATGTTCGGGTTGCTGGAGAACCAGCTGGTGACCGTCGCGGGCAGCAGGATGATCGACGAGGCGAAGATCGGCGGGATCACGCCGGACATGTTCAGCTTCAGCGGCAGGTGCGAGGACTGGCCGCCGTAGAGCTTGTTGCCCACCTGGCGCTTGGCGTAGTTCACCGTGATGCGGCGCTGGCCGCGTTCGACGAAGACCACGAAGTAGGTCACCGCGACCACCAGGGCCAGGATGAACAGCGCCGACAGGATGGACATCGAGTCCGTGCGCACCAGATCCAGCATGCCGCCCAGCGCGCCGGGCAGGCCGGCGACGATACCGGCGAAGATCAGCAGCGAGATGCCGTTGCCCAGGCCGCGCTCGGTGATCTGCTCGCCCAGCCACATGATGAACATGCTGCCGGTGACCAGCGTCACGATCGTGGTGAAGCGGAACAGCAGGCCCGGATCGATGACCAGGCCGGGCTGGGATTCCAGCGCCACCGAGATGCCGATCGCCTGGAAGGTCGCCAGGAACACCGTGCCGTAGCGGGTGTACTGGGTGATCTTGCGCTGGCCGGACTGGCCTTCCTTCTTGATCGCTTCCAGCGAGGGCACGACCACCGCCAGCAGCTGCATGATGATGGACGCCGAGATGTACGGCATGATCCCCAGCGCCAGCACGGAGAAGCGCTCCAGGGCGCCGCCGGAGAACATGTTGAACAGCCCCAGGATGCCGCCCTGGTTCTGCTGGAACAGGTCGGCCAGCGCGTCCGGATTGATGCCGGGCACGGGGATGTGGGTCCCCAGGCGGTAGACGATCAGGGCGAGCACGAGGAACAGGATACGGCGCTTGAGGTCGCCGTATCCCGCACTGGGCTTATTTGCCTGAGCTTTGGCCACAGCCGCCCCTTACGCCAGCGAACCGCCGGCGGCTTCGATCGCGGCGCGAGCGCCGGCCGTCGCATTGATGCCGCGCAGGGTGACCTTGCGGGACAGTTCGCCGGTCTTGATGACCTTGACGGTGCGGACCAGCTCGCCCACCAGGCCGGCGGCCTTCAGGACCTGCAGGTCGATCTCGTCGACCGGCAGCGCCTGGAGGTCCGACAGGCGGATCTCGGCGAACAGGTGGCGGCCCAGCGGCGTGAAGCCGCGCTTGGGCAGGCGGCGCTGCAGCGGCATCTGGCCACCTTCGAAACCGACCTTGTGGAAACCGCCCGCGCGGGACTTCTGGCCCTTGTGGCCACGGCCGGCGGTCTTGCCCAGGCCGGAGCCGATGCCACGGCCCACGCGGCGGCGGGGGCGCTTGGCGCCTTCGGCGGGGGCGAGCGTGTTCAGTTGAGTGACGGACATCTGAATTCCTTTAGGCTTCCGAGACGGTGACCAGGTAATCCACCTTGCGGATCATCCCGCGCACCTCGGGGGTATCGACCAGGACGCGGCTGCTGTTGACCTTGCCCAGACCCAGGCCGCGCACGGTGGCGCGGTGGGACTTGTGCGTGCCGATGACAGAGCGCACGAGCGTGACTTTGATTTGCTTCTGTGCCATGTCTTACCCCAGGATCTCTTCGACCGTCTTGCCGCGCTTGGCCGCGATTTCCGCGGGCGTGGAGCAGGCGCGCAGGCCGTTGAGGGTCGCGCGGACCATGTTGTACGGGTTGCTCGAGCCGAGGCTCTTGGCCACGACGTTGCGCACGCCCATCACTTCGAAGATCGCGCGCATCGGGCCGCCGGCGATCACGCCGGTCCCTTCGGCGGCGGGCGAGATCAGCACCGTCGAGGCGCCGTGCTTGCCGACCACGGTGTGGTGCAGCGTGCCGTTCTTCAGGGCCACCTTGAGCAGGCCGCGACGGGCCTGTTCCATGGCTTTCTGGACGGCGACGGGCACTTCGCGGGCCTTGCCCTTGCCCATGCCGATGCGGCCGTCGCCGTCGCCGACCACGGTCAGCGCGGCGAAGCTCATCGTGCGGCCGCCCTTGACGACCTTGCTGACGCGGTTGACCGCGATCATCTTTTCACGCATGCCGTCGTCGCGTTCCTGCTCCGGGGCGTGCTTGCCTTGTGCTTTAGCCATGTGATTCCCTTAGAACTTCAAGCCGGCTTCACGCGCGGCTTCGGCCAGCGCCTTGACGCGGCCATGGTAACGGAAGCCCGAACGGTCGAAGGCGACGAGTTCGATGCCGGCAGCCTTGGCCTTCTCGGCCACGCGCTTGCCGACCAGGCTGGCGGCGGCTGCGTTGCCCCCGGTGGCCTTCTGGCTGGCGAGTTCCTTGCGGACTTCGGGCTCGAGCGTCGAGGCGCTGACGAGCACGCGGTCGCCTTCCGGCGAAATGATGTTGGCGTAGATGTGCAGATTCGTGCGATGCACCGCCAGGCGATGCACACGCAGTTCGTGAATCTTGCGGCGGGTGGCCGCGGCACGACGCAAACGGGAAGTTTTCTTGTCCATGATTCGTCCTTGCCTGCGCGCTTATTTCTTCTTGGTTTCTTTCAGGATCACGCGTTCGTCCGCGTAGCGCACGCCCTTGCCCTTGTAGGGCTCGGGCCGGCGATAGGCGCGGATTTCGGCGGCGACCTGGCCGACGACCTGCTTGTCGGAGCCCTTGACCACGATTTCGGTCTGGGAAGGGCATTCGATCTTGATCCCGGCGGGGATGTCGTGCAGGACGTCGTGCGAGAAGCCCAGCTGCAGCTTCAGGGCATTGCCCTGGAGTTGGGCGCGGAAACCCACGCCGACCAGGGTCAGGCGGCGTTCGAAGCCGGCGCTGACGCCCGTGACCATGTTGTTCACCAGCGCGCGCACGGTGCCCGACATGGCGTTGGCCTGGCGGGAATCGTTGGCGGCGGCGAAGGTGAGCTGGCCGTCTTCCTGGGAGACCCGGACGTTGCCGTCCAGGGACTGGGTCAGGGTGCCCAGCGGGCCCTTGACGACGATCTGCCCGGCGCTGATGGTGGTTTCGACGCCTTTCGGCAGCGCGACGGGGTATTTGGCGATGCGTGACATGGTTGAAACCTCCTTATGCCACGTAGCAGAGCACTTCGCCGCCGACGCCGTTGGCGCGGGCCTTGCGGTCCGTCATGACGCCACGGGGGGTCGAGACGATCGCCACGCCCAGGCCGTTCATGACCTGGGGAATGGCGGCGCTGCTCTTGTAGATGCGCAGGCCGGGACGCGAGACGCGGTCGATGCGCTCGATCACCGGGCGGCCGGCATAGTATTTCAGGGTGATTTCCAGTTCCGGCTTGGCTTGTTCGCCGCCGATGCGGAAATCCTCGATGTAGCCTTCGTCCTTCAGCACGGCGGCGATGGCCGCCTTCAGCTTGGAGGAGGGCATGGAAACCGACGTCTTGTTGACCAGTTGCGCGTTGCGCACGCGGGTCAGCATATCGGCGATGGGATCGCTCATGCTCATGTGTGGTTCTCCTACCAGCTGGCCTTGGTCATGCCGGGCACTTCGCCGCGCATGGCCATTTCACGCAGTTTGTGACGAGTCAGCCCGAACTTGCTGAACACGCCGCGGGGGCGGCCCGTCACCACGCAGCGGTTGCGCTGGCGGGTGGGGTTGGCATTGCGCGGCAGCTGTTGCAGCGCCAGGCGAGCCTGATAGCGTTCTTCGTCGGATTTCGACTGGTCGGCGATGATCGCCTTCAGCGCGGCGCGCTTGGCGGCGAATTTCTCGGCCAGCTTGGCGCGCTTGATGTCGCGATTGATGAGGGAAAGTTTTGCCACGTCAGCCCCTTAGTTGCGGAAGGGGAAGCTGAATGCGCTCAACAGCGCCTTGGCTTCCTCGTCGGTCTTTGCGGTGGTGGTGATGCTGATGTTCATCCCGCGCACGGCATCGATCTTGTCGTATTCGATTTCCGGGAAGATGATCTGTTCTTTCACACCGATGTTGTAGTTGCCGCGGCCATCGAAGGCACGGCCCGACACGCCGCGGAAGTCACGCACGCGGGGCAGGGCGACCGAGATCAGGCGGTCCAGGAATTCGTACATGCGCTGGCCGCGCAGGGTGACCATGCAGCCGATCGGGTAGTCCTCGCGGATCTTGAAGCCGGCGATGGCCTTGCGGGTCTTGGTGATCACGGGCTTCTGGCCGGCGATCTTGGTCATGTCGCCGACGGCATTCTCGATGACCTTCTTGTCGGCCACGGCTTCGGACACGCCCATGTTCAGGGTGATCTTGGTGATGCGGGGAACCTGCATCACCGACTGGTAGCCGAATTTCGCCTGCAGGTCGGCAGCGACCTTGGAGCGATAGAAATCTTGTAAACGAGCCATTTTGTGCGCGCCCCTTATGCCTTCGCGCCAACGACGGCGCCGTTGGAGCGGAAAATGCGGACCTTGGCGCCGTCCACGACCTTGACGCCGACGCGGTCGCCCTTGCCGGTTTCGGGGTTGTAGATCGCCACGTTCGAGATGTGGATGGGCAGGGTCTTGTCGACGATGCCGCCGGGCGTGCCCGCCATGGGGTTGCCCTTGGCGTGCTTCTTCACGACGTTGATGCCTTCGACCAGCACGTGGTCGGCGTCGACGCGGGCCACCACGGTGCCGCGGCGGCTGCGGTCGCGGCCGGACAGCACGATGACTTCGTCGCCTTTGCGAATGTTTTGCATGATCTGCTCCTTACAGCACTTCGGGCGCCAGGGACACGATCTTCATGAACTTCTCGGTGCGCAGTTCGCGCGTGACCGGTCCGAAGATGCGCGTGCCGATGGGCTCGAGCTTGGCGTTGAGCAACACGGCCGCGTTGCCGCCGAAGCGGATCAGCGAGCCGTCCTTGCGGCGGACGCCCTTGGCGGTGCGCACCACCACGGCGTTGTAGATTTCGCCCTTTTTGACGCGGCCGCGGGGAGCCGCTTCCTTGACGGACACCTTGATGACGTCGCCAATGGCGGCATAACGGCGCTTGGAGCCGCCCAGCACCTTGATGCACATCACAGAACGCGCACCCGTGTTGTCGGCCACGTCCAGCGTGGTCTGCATTTGGATCATGATTTTTCCTGTTCCAACTTAACAACGAAGCCCAGGGCATGAATCCCCGGCCACGCAGCCAGTTTTGGTCCCGTCAGGCACACTTGGCTAGTCGCTTGGGTAGCCAACGCAGGCAGCCGGTTGATCGGCCAAGTACGCCCTGGGTTGAAATTCGAGAACTTCCACTGCCCGGCGCGCGATCCACGCATCCAAAATGAACGCATGTCTTGCCGCGCACCATAGGGCAAGACGGCCATTATAGGATGCCGTCACGGGTCTGGCAAGCCCTTTCTGCGAAAAACCGGCGGACGGCCCGCCCCGCGGTCACGCGACGCGCGGCAGCGCCCCGTATTCGACCAGCATGCGGCGCGTGCCCGGGTCGTCGGCGTCGTCCACGTAGACGCGCATGCCCATGCCGATGGCGGTCTCGGTGACGGCCACCATCATCTGCACGCCGCCCGGGCTGGCCAGCAGTTCGCGCACGAAGTTTCCGCCCAGCTTCACATAGGCGAAATCGACCTCGTGGATCTGGCGCAGGGCGTCGGGCTGCTGGTCCAGGCCGCGCAGCCCGACGTGCATGCCGGCCTCGATGACGCCCCGGGCGAAGGTCCGGAAGGCTTCCAGATGGCGGCTCAGGCCGTAGGCGTCCAGTTCCACCACCAGGCGGTGCAGCAGTTCGGGATCGGCGTTGCCGCAGATCTGGCGGATTTCCTCGAGGTACTGCGCGTCCAGGATCGAGGCGATCGACATGCGGATGACCAGGACGCCGTCGTGCTCGCCCAGCCAGTTCAGCGCCAGGCACAGCGCGCGCATGTCGCAGGCCGGGGACAGGCCCAGGCGCGCGGCGGCCGGCATGAACAGGAAGCCCGACATGAGCGGCTGTTCCGGATCGTCTTCCTGCAGCGCCAGCGCGGCCTCGTGGCGGTCGGCGATGTCGTCGCCCTCGTACTGGACGCGGCGCACGTCCAGCGACAGGCGGTCGTGGTCCAGCGCCTGGGAAATCAGGGTGCGCCAGGAGGCCTCGCCCATCAGCAGCTCGCCGTCCTCGTGGTCGGCGTAGGACAGGAATTCGATTTCCTCGTGGCCGGCGCTCTCGGCGCACATCAGGGCCTGGTCCAGGCGCGTCAGGACTTCCTTGGTCGTGCACTGGACGGTGTAGTCCGTCAGGGCGTAGGCCCAGCGCGACAGATTGTGGCTGTCGAGCTTGACCCGCAGGGTCTCGAGCAGTTCGCGCAATTTCTGCACCGGACGCATGACCTCGGGGCCGCCGCCCACGGGGAACAGCACCACGAAATCGCTGCCGGTCAGCCGTGCGGGCAAGGCCCGCGCTTCCGGGTTTTCATTCAGCAGTTCGATGATGCGCCGCCCCAGCAGCCGCAGCCAGTCGTCCAGTTCCTGGCGTTCGGTCTGGTTCTGCAGGCGTGCCATGTCCCGGCTGCGCACCAGCAGCACGTAGCCGCTGACCGCGCCCTGGCGGGAATCGTCGCGCAGCATGCGCTTGAGTTCGTTGAGGAAATAGCTGCGGTTGGCCAGGCCGGTGACCGGATCGCGGTTGAGTTCGATTTCCAGCCGTTCGATGCGCGCCATCTGCTCGTCCATCGTGGGCGCGATGCGTTCCCGGACGTCGTCCATGAGCTCGGCGTCCTCGACCGGCTCGGTGCGCTTGATCTTGATTTCGGGCGCGTCGGCCACCGCCGCGGCGGACAGCTCGCGGCGCACCCGGTTCACCAGCGCGACGACGAACAGGGCCCAGAAGACCGCCAGCCCCAGGGCGAGCCACGTCCACTGCATCACGTGCGTCCAGAGCGCGTCGCGCGCGGGCCCCGGGTTCAGGGTCAGCCGCAGCGAGCCGACGCCGGCCACCTGCCGCGAGGCCTGGTGGGGCTGGATGTCGGCCAGGGCGGTGAACCAGCCCGGCGCGTCCCCGGCGGAGCGCTCCGGATGGCGGGACTGGAAGGCGGGGGCCGCCGCGTCGTCGGGCGTCAGCGCCAGGTCGGAAAAGCGCCCCTGCTGGAAGGCCGCGTCCAGCACCCGCGCGCGGGCGGCGGCATCGGGCTGGGCGCTGACCAGCAGGGCCAGCGTGGCGGCGGCATTCTCGCCGTCGGTCTGCAGCTGGGCGTCGAGCCGGCGTTCCATCAGGCTGGTGCCCATCGCCAGCATGCCCACGAGGATGCAGGCGATGACCAGGGACGAAATCACCAGCAGCTGTCGCACGGAAGCCATCGCGCACCCTTTAGAACTTATGGAAACGAATCTTTGAAAGTGTATCCTGGACGCAGCATTTCCCCAAGAAACAATCATCGGCGCACGGCTGCCTTCTCCCCATTCTAAGGGGTAACACGGATACCCAATCCGGGCAGATTGTGTATAGTTTTAAAACAAACGTTTGAATTAATTCATGGCCACTTCCCGCTCGACTCTCACTCGCGATGCCATCCTCGATGCCGCCGAACGCCTGTTCGCCGAGCACGGGCACGACAACACATCCATGCGCCAGATCACCCAGGCGGCGCAGGTGAACCTGTCCGCCGTGAACTACCACTTCGGCTCGAAGGACGCCCTGGTCGAGGCCGTGTTCCAGCGCCGCCTGGACGCGCTGAACGACGAACGCCTGAGCATCCTGGACGCCCTCGAGGCCAAGGCCGGCGGCCAGCCGCTCAAGCCTTCCGCCATCGTCGAGGCCTACTTCGGTCCCCTGGTGCGCCACGCCTGCAGCGCAGGCGCCGAACGGCGCGCCTTCATGCCGCTGCAATCCAGCACCATGTCCGACCCGAACGGCGCCATCAGCGCCCTGTTCGCCGCCGAACGCTCGGCGGTCGCGCACCGCTTCACCCGCGCCCTGCTGGCCTCGCTGCCCGGCGTGCCGGAAGCCGAGATCGTCTGGCGCTTCCACTTCATGCTGGGCGCCACGGCCTACGCCATCATGGGGGCCGAAAGCTCCAGCCGCGCCATGAACCTGCCCGGCGACACCAACAACATCGACGCCCAGGCCCTGCTCGGGCGCCTGATGGCCTTCCTGCTGGGCGGCCTGCGCGCCCCGCTGTCGACCGGCGCGCCGCTACCGGGAGCCCCGACATGACGTTCCTGCTGATCCTCCTCGCCCTGCTGCTGGCGGCCGCCGCCTTCGTGCTGGCCAGCCGCGACCTGCGCGTCCGGCACCTCAGCCGCCCCCTGTACCGGACCTTCCGCCGCATCCTGCCGCGCATGTCGGACACCGAACGCGAAGCCCTGGAAGCGGGCACCGTCTGGTGGGACGGCGAGCTCTTCCGCGGCCGCCCCAGCGCCCGTGCCCTGCACGCCATCCCCGCCCCGCGCCTGACCGAGGCCGAACAATCCTTCCTGGACACCGAAGTCGAGACCGTCTGCGCGATGGTCGACGACTGGCGCGTCACCCGCCAGGACCTGGACATCCCCGCCGACGCCTGGGAATACATCAAGACCCACCGCTTCTTCGGCATGATCATCCCGCGGGAATACGGCGGACTGGGCTTCTCGGCGCTGGCGCATTCCGCCGTGGTCGCCAAGCTGTCCACCCGCTGCTCCGCGCTGTCGGTCACCGTCATGGTGCCCAATTCCCTGGGGCCGGCCGAACTGCTGCTGCACTACGGCACCGACGAACAGAAGCACCACTACCTGCCGCGCCTGGCGCGCGGCGAGGACATCCCGGCCTTCGCCCTGACCAGCCCCTGGGCCGGCTCGGACGCCGCCGCCATCCCCGACCACGGCATCGTCTGCAAGGGCGAATGGCAGGGCCGCGAAGTCCTGGGCATGCGCGTCACCTGGGACAAGCGCTACATCACCCTGGGGCCGGTGTGCACCATCCTGGGGCTGGCCTTCCGCCTGTACGACCCCGACGGCCTGCTGGGCGACACGCCCGACCTGGGCATCACCTGCGCCCTGGTGCCGGCCGACCACCCCGGCGTGGAAACCGGCCGCCGCCATTTCCCGCTGGACGCCATGTTCATGAACGGCCCCACGCGCGGGCGGGACGTGTTCATGCCGCTGGACTTCATCATCGGCGGACCGGCCATGGCCGGCCAGGGCTGGCGCATGCTGATGGAATGCCTGGCGGCGGGACGCTCGATCTCGCTGCCCTCGTCCTACACCGGCATGGCCAAGCTCACCGCGCGCGCCGTGGGCGCCTACACCGCGGTGCGCGACCAGTTCCGCACCCGCATCCACAAGTTCGAGGGCATCGCCGAGGCCCTGGCGCGCATCGGCGGCCACACCTACCTGATGGACGCGGCCCGCGTCATGACGGCCGGCGCCGTGGACCTGGGCGAGAAGCCCGCCGTGGTTTCGGCCATCGTCAAATACCACGTCACCGAACGCGGCCGCATCGTGGTCAACGACGGCATGGACATCATCGGCGGCAAGGGCATCTGCCTGGGCCCGCAGAACTTCCTGGGCCGCGCCTACCAGCAGATCCCGGTGGGCATCACGGTCGAGGGCGCCAACATCCTGACCCGCAGCCTGATCATCTTCGGCCAGGGCGCGATCCGCTGCCATCCCCACGTGCTGGACGAAATGCGCGCCGCCCAGGCCGCCGATCCCGAACAGGGGCTGCGGGACTTCGACCGTGCCTTCTGGGGCCATGCGCGCCACACCACCCTCAACGCGCTGCGCGCCGTCGGCCACGGCTTCACGAACGCGCTGCTGGCCCGTCCCGACACGGCCGTCGCGCCTGAAATGGCCCGCTACTACCGGCAGCTGACGCGCTTCTCGGCGGCCTTCGCCACGCTGGCCGACGTCTCCATGCTGACGCTGGGCGGCGCGCTGAAGCGGCGCGAATCGATCTCCGCCCGCCTGGGCGACATCCTGTCGCAGCTCTACCTGATCTCCGCCACGCTGAAACGCTACCAGGACGAAGGCCGCCAGGCCGCCGACGCGCCGCTGGCGCACTGGGCCATCCAGGACGCCTTCTGCCGCGCCCAGGACGCCTTCGCCGGCGTGCTGGCCAACTTCCCCAACCGTCCCCTGGCCTGGACCCTGCGTGCGCTGCTGTTCCCCTGGGGCCGGCCGTTCGCCGCGCCGTCCGACGCGCTCGCCATGGCCGTGGCCGACGCGATCAGCCAGCCCGGCGGCGCGCGCGACCGCCTGACGCAAGGCGCCTACGTCCCCCGGGATCCGGACGAGCCCGTCGGCGCCATCGAGGCCGCCTTCGCCGCCGTGCTGGACACGCAAGCCATCGAGGCCCGCATGCGCGAATTCGAGAAGGCCGGCCGCGTGCCCGCCGCCGACCCGCGCGCCAACGTGCGCGACATGGCCGAGGCCGTCCACGCGGCCGGCGGCATCACCGACGACGAACTGGACCGCATCCGCGCGCGCAACGCGCTGCGCGACCGCGTGATCGCCGTCGACGACTTCGCCCCGGACCTGCGGGGTCCGTCGCGGACCGAATCCGAAGGAGCCCGATCCTGATGGCCTTCGAACCCGTCTACATCGTCGACGGGGCGCGCAGCCCCTTCCTCAAGGCCCGCAACGCGCCGGGCCCGTTCTCCGCGTCCGACCTGGCCGTGCAGACGGGCCGCGAACTGCTGCTGCGCCAGCCCTTCGCGCCCACGGAACTGGACGAGGTCGTGATCGGCTGCGCGGCGCCTTCGGCCGACGAGACCAACATCGGCCGGGTGATCGCCCTGCGCCTGGGCTGCGGCGACCGCGTGCCCGGCTGGACCGTGATGCGCAACTGCGCCTCCGGCATGCAGGCGCTGGATTCCGCCGCCATGGGCCTGCAGACCGGCCGCCACGACCTGGTCCTGGCCGGCGGGGTGGACGCGCTGTCGCGCGCGCCGCTGCTGTTCCCCGACGAAATGGTCTACTGGCTGGCCCAGTGGAACCAGGCCCGCACCCTGGCGCAGCGCCTGCCGCTGCTGCGGCGCTTCCGCCCCGCGTACTTCAAGCCGGTGATCGGCCTGCTGAAAGGCCTGAGCGACCCGGTGATCGGCCTGTCCATGGGCCAGACCGCCGAGAACCTGGTCCATCGCTTCGGCCTGACGCGCGCCCAGCTCGACGCCTATTCGGCCCAGAGCCACGCGCGCGCCCTGGCCGCGCGCGACCGGGGGGCCTTCGGCGAAATCGTGCCCCTGGTCGACGCCAAGGGCGCGCTGTACGCGGACGACGACGGCGTGCGCGCGGATTCCACGCCGGAAAAGCTCGCCCGGCTCAAGCCCGTCTTCGACAAGCCCTACGGCAACATCACGGCGGGCAACAGCTCCCAGGTCACCGACGGCGCGGCGCTCCTGCTGCTGGCGTCGGAACGCGCCGTGCGCGAACGCGGCCTGCGGCCCGTCGCCCGCATCGTCGACGCCCAATGGGCCGCCCTGGACCCCGCCGTCATGGGCCTGGGCCCCGTGCACGCGGCCTCGGCCATCCTGGCGCGCCACGCCCTGGGCCTGAACGACCTGGACTTGTGGGAAATCAATGAAGCCTTCGCCGCCCAGGTGCTAGGCTGTCTCGCAGCCTGGCGCGACGAGTCGTGGTGCCGGGAACACCTGGGGCGCGGCGCGCTGGGAGACCTGGACATGGACCGGCTGAACGTGGACGGCGGCGCCATCGCGCAGGGCCACCCGGTGGGGGCCTCGGGCGCGCGCATCGTGCTGCACCTGGTGCGCGCCCTGCAGGCCCGCGGGCTGCGCCGGGGCATGGCCGCCATCTGCATCGGCGGCGGCCAGGGCGGCGCCATGCTGGTCGAACTCTGCGGACAGGAGGCCTGACATGACCTTCGAATCCCTGGGCCTGCGCCATTTCCGCTGCGACACGGATCCGCAAGGCATCGCCTGGCTGACTTTCGACTGCGCCGGCAGCGCCGTCAACCGCCTGTCGGGCGACGCGCTGGCGGAACTGGACCGCGTCCTGGATCATTTCCAGTCCGCCCCGCCCGCCGCGATGGTGATCCGCTCGGGCAAGGCCGCCGGCTTCGTCGCCGGCGCCGACATCGACGAATTCTCCCAGCTGAACGACGCCGCCACGGCGCGCGCCTTCGTCGAACGCGGCTGGACGGCCTTCAACCGCCTGGCGGCGGTGTCCTGGCCGACCCTGGCCCTGATCCAGGGCCATTGCATGGGCGGCGGCCTGGAACTGGCCCTGGCCTGCCGCTACCGGGTCGTCGTGGACCAGCCCGACACGCGCCTGTCGCTGCCCGAGGTCATGCTGGGCATCTTCCCCGGCTGGGGCGGCATGCTGCGCCTGCCCCGGCGCGTGGGCGCCCCGCTGGCCCTGGACATGATGCTGACCGGCCGGGCGCTGGACGCGCGCCGTGCCGCGGCGGCCGGCCTGGCCGACCTGTGCGTGCCGCCCCGCCTGGCGGAACGGTCGGCCGCGTGCCACGTCCTGTCGAACCAGCCAGTGCGCGGCCCCCGGGGCAAGGACGCCTGGCTCAGCCACCCGGTCCTGCGGCCGCTGCTGCTGCGCCAGGCCCGCAAGACACTGGAAAAACGCGATCCGCAGGGCCACTACCCGGCCCCGCGCGCCATCCTGGAGATCTGGGCGCATCACGGCGGCGACGCGCTGGACGCGCCCGGGCTGATCGATGGCATCGTCCGGTCCGACACCGCCCGCAACCTGCTGCGCGTGTTCCGCATGCAGGAACGCCTCAAGTCCTTCGGCAAGGCCGGCGACCAGGCCCCCGTGCGGCACGTCCACGTGGTGGGCGCGGGCGTGATGGGCGGCGACATCGCCGCCTGGTGCGCGCTCAAGGGCCTGACCGTCACCCTGCAGGATACGGACCGCGCGCGCATCGCCCAGGCCATCGGCCGCGCCCAGGCGCTGTACGCCCGAAAAGTCCGGCCCGCCCGCGAGGCGCGGCTGACGGCGGACCGCCTGATTCCCGACCCGGACGGCCAGGGCGTCGCCCGCGCCGACCTGGTCATCGAGGCCATCAGCGAAAACCTGGACGCCAAGCGCGGCCTGTACGCCGCCATCGAGCCGCGCCTGAAGGACGGCGCGCTGCTCGCGACCAATACCTCCAGCCTGTCGCTGCAGGACCTGGGACGCGACCTGGCGCGGCCGGAACGCCTGGTGGGGATCCATTTCTTCAATCCCGTGGCGAAGATGCCCCTGGTCGAGGTCGTCGCCGCCGAGGCCACCGATCCACAGGCGCAGACGGCCGCCTGCGCCTTCGTCGGCCGGATCGGCAAGCTGCCCCTGCCGGTGAAGAGCGTGCCCGGTTTCCTGGTCAACGCCGTGCTGGCGCCCTACATGCTGGAAGCCATGCGCTGCGTGGACGAGGGCCTGCGCCCCGAAACCATCGACGCCGCGATGAAGGCCTACGGCATGCCCATGGGGCCGATCGAACTCATCGATACCGTGGGCCTGGACATCGCCCGCGACGCGGGCGCCCAGCTGACCGGCCGGGCCGACCCGCCCGCCTGTCTGGCGCGCCATCTGGACCGCAACGAACTGGGCCGCAAGTCCGGCCAGGGCTTCTACCGCTGGCGCGAGGGCAAGCCCGTCCGCGCCGAAGCCGGGGCGGCCCCGGCCGGGCTGGCGCGCCGTCTGCTGCAACCCTTGATCGACGCCACCCGCCGCCAGCTGGCGGCCGGCGTCGTCGCCGATTCCGAACTCGCCAACGCGGGCGTGATCTTCGGAACGGGCTACGCACCCTACACAGGGGGACCCATGACACTCGAAGACGATTGATTTCGACCTGACGCCGGCCTGATCCCGGCGACCCGCCGCCGACCCGAACGACGCTGCGCGAACCGCGCGGCGGGGTGGTGTTTTGCTTACTCGATTTGAAAGGCCGCAGACAACCGACGCGCGGCCGGGGGACGTTCGTCCCTGGATTTTAACCCCAAGCCCAATGTGGTTGATCGGGCAGTACCCAATCGCGCAGGCACGCCTGCGCACGAAGACGACTTTTCATCCATCAATCCGGAGGAGACACGATGAAAACGCAATACACGCTCAAGACCCTGTCGGCCCTGATCCTGGGCCTGGGCGCCGCGGGCGTCGCCCACGGCGCCGGCTTCTCGTTGCTGGAACAGAACGCCAGCGGCATCGGGAGCGCCTATGCCGGCTCCGCCGCCATCGCGGAAGACGCCAGCACCGTCTACTACAACCCCGCCGGCATGACGATGCTGCCGGGCATGAACGTCAGCGCGGGCGCGGTGGCGATCAAGCCGAGCTTCAAGTTCTCGAACGGAGGCACGACCGGTCCGACGGGCGCCGCGGTGAGCGGCTCCGACGGCGGCGACGCCGGCTCCTGGGCCGCCGTACCCAACGCCTACTTCACCTGGGAAGTGAATCCGCGCGTCTGGCTGGGCCTGGGCGTGGGCGCGCCCTTCGGCCTGATGACCGACTACGAGGAAGGCTGGGCCGGCCGCTACCACTCGGAAAAGTTCTCCATCGAGAGCATCAACATCAATCCGTCGATCGCCTTCAAGGCCACCGACACCCTGTCCCTCGGTTTCGGCGTGAACTACATGCACCTGGACGCGGACTACCGCAAGGCGCAGTTCGTGCCCGACCAGATGGGGGGCATCGTCCCCGGGGGCGACCTGAACGCCAAGGTCAAGGCCAAGGGCGACGCCTGGGGCTGGAACCTGGGCCTGCTGTGGCAGGCCACGCCGGACACGCGTTTCGGCCTGTCCTACCGCTCCAAGGTCAAGATCAACGCCGATGGCACCACGACGGTCAGCAACCGGAACATCCCCGGCACCTTCAACCACCCCGTTTTCGGTACGCAGCCCAACCCGATCCTGGGCGCGGTCCCCCTCGGCGACCACGACGCCGAAACCACGGTCGAACTGCCCGACACCGCCATCCTCAGCGTGGTCCACCAGTTGAACGAGCGCTGGACCCTGCTGGGCGACGTGTCCTGGACGGGCTGGAGCAGCATCCCGGAACTGAAGATCGAGAACACCGGCGCGCCGAACTCCACGCTGGACCTGCGCTTCAAGGACGCCTGGCGCGTGGCCCTGGGCGCGCACTACCGCTACAGCGACGCCTGGACCTTCAAGGGCGGCGTGGCCTGGGACCAGTCGCCGGTGCGCGACGACGCCTACCGTCCGTCCTCCCTGCCGGACAACGACCGCTACTGGGTGTCCCTGGGCGCGCAATACCGCTTCAACAAGCACACCAAGGTCGACGTCGGCTACGCCCACCTGTTCGTGAAGAGCACCTCGGTGAACAACGCCTCATCCAAGGAGGCGGGCGTGCTGAAGGGCGACTACGACAGCAGCGCGGACATCGTCGGCGTGCAGTTCTCGCACCAGTTCTGAGCATGGCGACCGTGAGCCTGGCATGAAGTTGTCGCAGTTGAAACGCCTGCCGCCCCGGTGGCGGGCGCGTGCCATGCGCACGGGCTTCAATCTCCACCCGGCCTTCCGTTCGACGGGAGGCCGGGTGGAATACGTGTCCCACGACCTGCTGCACGTGCGCGTGCGCCTGGCATTGACGCGGCGCACGCGCAACATCGTGGGCTCGCTGTTCGGCGGCTCGCTGTTCGCCGTCACCGACGGCGTGCACGTGGGCATGCTGATGGCCCGCCTGGGGCGGGACGCCATCATCTGGGACAAGGCCGCCGAGATCCGCTACCGCAAGCCGGCATTCCGCACGCTGTACGCGGATTTCATCCTGACGGAGGACGAACTGCGGAGCATCCGCGAGGACCTGGACCGCGACCACGAGGCCGAGCGGATCTACCAAGTGGAACTGAAGGACGCCGACGGCACGGTGTACACGGAAGTCCGGCGCACTATCTATCTGGCCGACAAGGCCTACTACAAACAACGCAAGCCGCGCCTCGACGCGGCGGGAGACGCATCATGACCCATCCGAACACATCGCCCGATTCCGCACGGCCCTCCCGCACGGCGGCCCGGCCGGCGCGCACCGGCCTGCTGCGCGGAGCACTGGCCCCCTTTGGCGCCGCGCTGGCCCTGGCCGCCGCCGGCCTGTGCGCGGCGCCGCCCGCCCAGGCCCTGACCGTGGCCAACGTGGACGTGCCCGAGCGGCAGTCGGTCGCCGGCCAGGACCTGGCGCTGAACGGCGCCGGGCTGCGCCAGCGCTTCGTGTTCCACGTGTATGTCGCCGCCCTGTACCGGCCGCAGCCGTCGAAGGACGCCGAGGAAATCCTGCACAGCCCCGAGCCGCAGATGCTGCGCCTGACCCTGCTGCGCGACATCAACAGCAAGGCGCTGACCGATGCGCTGAACGACGGCCTGAAGGCCAACTGCACCGAGGCCGAACTGAAGGACATGGCCGACACCATCGCCCATTTCGAAGCCTTCATGCAGACCGGCGGCGAGGGCGCCTCGGGCGACCGGGTGGACGTGATTTTCAATCAGGGGACCGTCTCGGTATCATTCAAGGGCAAGGCGCTGGGAGAAGTGAAGGATCCCCGGTTCGCCACCGCGCTCCTGAAGGTCTGGCTGGGCGCCCACCCGGCCCAGGAATCCCTGAAAGCGGCCCTGCTGGGCCAGGAATCCAAAAGCAACTGATCTGACATAAAGGAACCGCATCATGGAACGCATCTGGCTGGAACACTACCCCGAAGGAGTGCCGGCTGACATCACCGACCAGGCCGCCGCCTACGATTCGCTGGCCGACCTGTTCGAGCAAAGCTGCGGGCGGTATGCCGGCAACACGGCCTACGTCAGCATGGGTGCGTCCATGACTTACGCGCAGACGCTGGACAAGGCCCGGGCCTTCGCGGCCTGGCTGCAGTCCCAGGGGGTGGCCAAGGGCGACCGCGTCGCGCTGATGATGCCCAACCTGCTGCAATACCCGATCTGCCTGTTCGGCACGCTGATGGCGGGCGCGGTGGTGGTCAACACCAACCCGCTCTACACGGCGCACGAACTGCACCATCAACTGAGCGACTCCGGCGCGACCACGGTGGTGGTGGCGGAAAATTTCGCCCACACCCTGCAGCAGGCGCTGGAAGGCACCCAGGTGAAACGCGTGGTGGCGACCTCGCTGGGCGAGCTGCTGGGCTTTCCCAAGGGCCTGATCACCGACCTGGTGGTCCGCCACGTCAAGAAAATGGTGCCCGCCTGGCGCATCCCGGGCGCCGTGCGCCTGCGCGACGCGCTGGCCGAAGGCGCCCGCGCGCCCTACCACCGTCCCGCGCTGACGCACGCCGACCTGGCGGCGCTGCAGTACACCGGCGGCACCACGGGCGTGGCCAAGGGCGCCATGCTGAGCCACGGCAACCTGATCGCCAACGTCTGCCAGGCCTACGCCTGGGTGCGGCCCTTCTGCCAGGGCGACCGCGAATGCATCGTGACGGCGCTCCCGCTCTATCACATCTTCGCCCTGACGGCGAACTGCCTGACCTTCATGCGGCTGGGCGCCAGCAACCTGCTGATCGTCAATCCGCGCGACATCCCCGGCTTCGTCAAGGAACTGGGCAAGGCCCGGTTCACCGCCCTGACGGGGGTGAACACGCTGTTCAACGCCCTGCTGAACAACCCCGACTTCGGCAAGCTGGACTTCAGCGGGCTGCGCATCACGCTGGGCGGCGGCATGGCCGTCCAGGAAGCCATCGCGGAGCGCTGGCTGAAGACCACCGGCACGCCCATCGCCCAGGCCTACGGCCTGACGGAAACCTCGCCCGCCGTGACCATCAACCCGCTCGACAAGGTCGATTTCAACGGCTCGATCGGCCTGCCGGTGCCGTCCACGGACGTCTCCGTGCGCAACGACAACCGCGCCATGGCGATCGGCGAATCGGGCGAGATCTGCGTCAAGGGCCCGCAGGTGACGGCCGGCTACTGGAACCGCCCCGAGGAAACCGCCAAGGTCTTCGACACGGACGGCTGGCTGCTGACCGGCGACATCGGCTACATGAACGACAAGGGCTACGTGTTCCTGCTGGACCGCAAGAAGGACATGATCCTGGTGTCGGGCTTCAACGTGTACCCGAACGAGGTCGAGGCCGCCGCCATCGAGCATCCCGGCATCCTGGAGGCCGCCGCCATCGGCGTGCCCAACGGCGCGTCCGGCGAAGTCGTCAAGCTCTACGTGATCCGCAAGGACCCGAACCTGACCGAGGCCGACGTGATCGCCCATTGCCGCAAGCTGCTGACGGGCTACAAGGTGCCGAAGTTCGTGGAATTCCGCGAGGACCTGCCGCGCAGCAACGTGGGCAAGATCCTGCGCAAGGAACTGCGCAACGAAGACGTCGGCCAGAAAACGACCCACGAAATGACCGCGGCCCCGAAGGCCTGATATTCCGCGGGGCGACTCGGAGTGGCAAGCCCCGATGCCCTGCCCGCTGAGCAACCCGGGCATCCGGGGCTGACGCCCCGGATGCCCGCCGGTCTTTAATATCCCAGCGTGCGTCCATCCGGATTGCGCGGATCGGATGCCCCATGCAGCAGCCCGTCACGCACCTGAATGGTCTGCGTGCGACCCATCGTCGGCTTCAGCGCAATGTGATGGCCGTAGCTGCGCAACAGCGCCAGGGTGTCGGGGCTGAAGCCCTTTTCGATCCGCAGTTCATCGGGCCACCACTGATGGTGAAAGCGCGGCGTGGCGGCGGCCTCGGCGGGATTCATGGCGAAATCGATCGCATCGGTCACGGTTTCCAGCACCGTCGTGATGATGCGCGCCCCCCCTGGGCTGCCGGTGACCAGCCAGGGCCGCCCGTCCTTCAGCACCAAAGTAGGCGTCATCGACGACAAGGGGCGCTTGCCAGGCTGAATGGCATTGGCTTCGCCGCCGATCAGGCCGTAGACGTTCGCCACCCCCGGTTTGGCCGAAAAGTCATCCATTTCGTTGTTCAGCAGGATGCCGGTGCCCTGGGCCACGATGCCGGAACCGAAATTGGTGTTCAGCGTGTAGGTCACGGCCACGGCATTGCCCGCCGCATCGACCACGGAATAATGGGTTGTCTGGTCGCTTTCGTAAGGCTGCGGCTTACCCGGGTGGATCCGCGACGACGGGCGCGCGTGGGTGGCGTCGATGGTCGCGGCCAGCTTGCGCGCATAGGCTTTCGAGGTCAGCCCCGCGACCGGCACCTTCACGAAATCGGTATCCCCCAGGTATTCCGAGCGATCCGCATAGGCCAGCTTCATGGCCTCGGCCATATGATGAATGGCCTGCGCGCTGCCCGCCCCCCAGTCCGACATGGGCCAGCCTTCCATCATGTTCAGGATCTGGACCAGGTGGATGCCACCGGAACTGGGCGGCGGCATGGTGACCACGCGGTAGCCCCGGTAGGTGCCGACGATGGGGGTGCGTTCGACGACCCGGTAGCTGCGCAGATCATCGGCCGTGATCAGCCCGCCGTGGCGGCTCATCTCGGCCACGATCTTGTCCCCGATCGGCCCTTGGTAAAACGCATCCGCACCCTGGCGGGCGATCAGACGCATGGACTCCGCCAGGTCGCGCTGCACCAGCGTATCGCCCTGTTGCAGCGGCTTTCCATCACGCCAGAAAATCGCCCGCGTCGCCGGCCACTGCCCCATGGATTTGCTGGTATGGGCCAGCGTTTCGGCCAAGGTCTGGCTGACCGGGTAGCCGTGTTCGGCCAGCGAGATCGCCGGCGCCATGACACGCGACAGGGGCAGGCTGCCCCAGCGCCGCAGCGCATGGGTCAGGCCGGCCACCGTGCCCGGGACCCCGACCGCCAGCGGCGTGTACAGGGACCGGCCTTCCACCACGTTGCCCTTGTCATCCAGGTACATGTCGCGATTGGCGCCGGCCGGGGCCATCTCGCGGAAATCCAGTGCAAAGTCCCGCCCCGTGCGGGCCTCGTGGACCATCATGAAGCCGCCCCCGCCCAGGTTGCCGGCATTGGGCAGCGCGACCGCCAGCGCGAAGCCCACGGCGACGGCCGCATCGACGGCATTCCCGCCCGCCTGCAACACCTGAAGCCCGGCCTGGCTGGCCAGTGCCTGTTCGGATGCCACCATCCCACGCCGTGCGACGACCGGATGGAAGATATCCATGTCGAAGTCGTACGCCGCCGCCGCGGCGCGATTCACCGCCGTCGTGGCCGGGGCGCTTGCCGGCGCCAGCGCCGTGGTCTTTGGGGGGACGGCGGCACACGCCGTCAACAGGCCCAGCGCGAGCAGGACCGCATGCAGTTTGAATTTCATGGGGGCTCCTCCGGATCGGCCGCTCCGGGCCAGTACCGGACACCCTACTGACTGGCTGTCAGGGCACACAATCGGGGCTTGCCCTGACAGGTCCGCCAGATGTCGAAGCACGGTGCGCGGGGATCCGCGCACCGTGCGCCGGCTTCGCGCGCCGCGTCAGGCGGCGCCGAACACGATCGGTTCGCCGTCCCGGTCGAAGGCCAGCAGCGCGCCGACGGTGCCGTACTTGATCATCTGCGTCATGCGCTGGAAGGCCTGGTCGACGTCCTTGTTGTCCGGCAGGAAGGCCGACTGATCGGCCATGGCGGCCACGAACACCACCTGCCAGTCCTGGCCGGTGCGGCGCGATTCATCGGCCAGCGCGTCGAACGAACCCAGTTCGCCGGGGGTCTTGTCCACGCACAGGACGGGCGTGAGTTCGCCGCCTTCGCCCCGGGCATGGCTGGCCTTCTGTTCGGGCGTGGCGTCGTCGGGCACCGTGCTGGCGGCAAAGACGAACAGCAGGCGCTGCGGTTCGGGCTGCAGGCGCGCGGCCTGCAGGAGATCGTCGAAACAGGTGATGTCCATGGCGGCTGACCTCGCGAAAGCCTTCATGCTACAGGATTCGGGCGCTCATTCCTCCACGAAGGCCTCGTCCCGCTTGCGCCGGATCACGGGCACGGCGATCAGCAGCAGCAGGCCCGCCGCCACGATCAGCAGGGAAAGGGAGACGGGCCGCGTCAGGAAGGTCGTGAAATCCCCGCGCGAGAGCAGCAGCGCGCGGCGGAAGTTTTCCTCCATCATCTGGCCCAGCACCAGGCCCAGCAGCAGGGGCGCGGATTCGCAGCCCAGCCGCGCCCACAGATAGCCGGCCGCGCCGAAAAACGCCAGCGTCCAGACATCGAACAGGCTGTTGTCCAGGGAATAGACGCCGATGGCGCAGAACACCAGGATCGCGGGGAACAGCACCCGGTAGGGCAGCTTCAGCAGCCTGACCCAGACGCCGATCAGGGGCAGGTTCAGGACGACCAGCATCAGATTGCCCACCCACATCGACACCACCAGCCCCCAGAACACGTCCGGGTGCGCGCTCATCACCCTGGGGCCGGGCTGCACGTCGTGGATGATCATGGCGCCCAGCATCAGCGCCGTGACGGCGTTGCCGGGAATGCCCAGGGTCAGCAGGGGAATGAAGGAGGTCTGCGCCGCCGCGTTGTTGGCCGATTCCGGCCCCGCCAGCCCGGCCGGATGCCCCCGGCCGAAACGTCCGGGGTCCCGCGCCAGCTTCTTTTCCAGGGTATAGGAGGCGAAGGAAGACAGCACCGCGCCGCCGCCGGGCAGGATGCCCAGGATCGATCCCAGGAAGGTGCCGCGCACGCTGGCGGGCCAGGACTCGCGGAACTCGCGCCGGCTGGGATAGAGCGGCCCGACCTTGTCGGTGACCTGGACGCGGCGTTCGCGCTGTTCCAGATTGGCCATGATTTCCGCCAGGCCGAAAATGCCCATGGCGACCACGGCGAAGTCCAGGCCGTCCTGCAGCTTCAGGAAGCCCAGGTCGAAACGCGGCATGCCGGAATTGACGTCGGTGCCGATCATGCCCAGCGCCAGCCCCAGGATCGTCATGGCCACCGCCTTGACCAGGGATCCGGACGCCATGACCACGGCCGCCAGCAGGCCCAGCACCATCAGGGAGAAATATTCGGCCGGCTGGAACTTGAACGCCACCTGGGCCAGCGGCGGTGCGAACGCGGCCAGCAGCACCGTCGCCACGCAGCCGGCGAAGAACGACCCCAGGGCGGCGATGGCCAGCGCGGCGCCGGCGCGCCCCGCCCGGGCCATCTGATAGCCGTCCAGCACCGAGACCACCGACGAGGTCTCGCCCGGCAGCGCCACCAGGATGGCGGTGGTCGATCCCCCGTACTGCGCCCCGTAATAGATGCCGGCCAGCATGATGAGCCCGGCTTCCGGCGGCAGCACGTAGGTGATGGGCAGCAGCATGGCGATCGTCGGCACCGGGCCGATGCCCGGCAGCACGCCGATCAGGGTGCCCAGCAGGCAGCCCAGGAAGCAGTAGCCCAGGTTCTGCAGGCTCAACGCCACGGACAGGCCCAGCGACAGATGATCCAGCCATTCCATCCGCTTCCCCTAGCCTGTCAGACCCGCCGGGAACACCAGGCCCAGGCCCTGGATGAACACCAGCCAGACGAACGCCATCATGCCCAGCCCGACCAGCGACGCCACCCGCCAGTCGAAGTCATGGCCGGCCATGCTGCCGACGAAGACCAGGACGAACACCGACGGCAGGATTCCCAATACGGGCAAGGCGATCGCGAACAGGCACACCGAGCCCAGGACGATCCCGGCGACCCGCCAGTCGGGGCGCCGGATCGACGCGGGCGCGGCCGCCGCGCGGCAGGCCTGCCAGCCCAGCAGCAGCCCCAGCAGCACCAGGCACAGCCCCAGCAGCGCGGGAAAATAGCCCGCCCCCATGTGGCCGGCCCGGCCGATGGGGTAGGCCTGCGCCCCCAGCCCGAAGGCCAGGCCCGCGCAGACGAACAGCACGCCCGCCCAGAAATCCGGCTGGTTGCGTATTGTCAGGCGCATGGGGATTCCGTCACGGCCGGAGCGCGAAAAACGGGACGGGCGCTACTGGTCGAAGCGGATGCCATTGGCCTCGATGACCGGCTTCCAGCGGTCCAGGTCGCCCTGCACCACGGCCCGCATCCCGGCCGGCGTGCTGGCCACGGGTTCCTCGTGCAGCTTCGCCAGTTGCGCGACGACCGCCGGATCCTTCAGCATCCGGACGACTTCCTGCGTGAACCGGTCCTCGGCCTCCCGGGGGGAGCCGTGCGGCGCAACGAAGCCCATCCAGGCGTCCGCCTCGATCCCGGCGACGCCCGACTCCGCCAGCGTGGGCAGTCCGGGCAGGATGGCGGAACGCTTGGCCGTGGCGACGGCCAGGGCCCGCAGCTTGCCCGACGCGACCTGCTCCATGACGGCGGCGGCCGGCAGGATCCCCATGTGGGTCTCGCCCGACAGGATCGACGTCACCACCTTGGCCGACGTGGAGTAGGGGACGTGGACGACGTCCGTGCCGCTCTTGGCCGCCAGGGCCGCCATCGCCAGATGGGAAATGCTGCCGACCCCCATCGAGCCGTAGTTGTATTCGCCGGGATGGTCGCGCAGGTCCTTCAGCAGCCCGCCGACGTCCCGGGCGCCCAGGGACGGCGCCACCACCAGCACGCTGGGCTGCGTGGCGGCGATGGTCAGGAAATCCAGGTCCCTGGCGGGCTGGTAGGGCAGCTTGGGAAACAGCACGGTATTGGCCGCCAGCGGGCCGGAGATCGTGATGCCGAAGGTGTAGCCGTCCGGGGCGGCCTTGGCCATGGCGGCGGTGCCGATGTTGCCCCCCGCCCCGGCCTTGTTTTCCACCACCACCGACACGCCCAGCCTGGGTCCGATGTAGTCGGCGGTCATCCGCGCCATGGTGTCGGGGGTCGAGCCCGGGCCGAAGGGCACGATGATGCGGATGGGCTTGGCGGGCCAGGCATCCGCGGCCTGCGCGGGCAGGGCCGCCAGCCCGCCGGCGCACAGCAGGGCGAACGCGCCGAACAATCGGGACAGATTCATTGAGGTCTCCAGTTTCTTGTCGGGGCACTGCGCATCTTACCGGAACCCGTCCGGATTCCGCTGACGCGGAAATGAACGGACCCCGCGCGAAGGCGGGGTCCGGGGGTGCGCGGCCGAAGCCGCGCGAGGTCGATGGCCGGACGGGGAAAGATCCGCCGACCGGCGCCGCATCAGATGATGCGCACGGCCTCGACCAGGCGCACCACCGTCCAGGACTTGGTCTTGGAGATGGGACGGCCTTCGGCGATTTCGACGGTGTCGCCTTCGTTGTACTGGTTGGCTTCGTCGTGCGCCTTGTACTTCGCGGTGCGGTTGACGAACTTGCCCAGCACGGGATGCTTGACACGGGTCTGGACGCTGACGACGACGGACTTGTCCATCTTGTTGCTGACGACCTTGCCGACCAGCGTGCGCTGACGCTTGGCGGTGTCTTTCTGGGTTTCGGTGGTCATGTTACTTTCCTGCGTTCTCAGTCATGATGGTGCGGATGCGCGCGATGTCGCGACGCACCTTGCCCAACTGGCTGGTGTTGGAAAGCTGCTGGGTGGCACGCTGCATGCGCAGGTTGAATTGTGCCTTCAGCAGGCTCTCGAGCTCGGTCTGGAGCCCGGCGGCGTCCTTGGCGCGCAGTTCACTGGCTTTCATATCCTGATCTCTCCTAGGCGCCCACGCGGCGCGACACGAAGGTCGTGCTGATGGGCAGCTTGGCGGCGGCCAGGCGGAAGGCTTCGCGGGCGAGTTCTTCGCTCACGCCTTCCATTTCGTACAGCACCTTGCCGGGTTGAATTTCCGCGACCCAGAATTCCGGGTTGCCCTTGCCGTTACCCATCCGGACTTCGGCGGGCTTCTGCGAGATGGGCTTGTCCGGGAAGATCCGGATCCAGATGCGGCCGCCGCGCTTGATGTGGCGGTTGATGGCACGACGGGCGGCCTCGATCTGGCGGGCGGTCAGGCGGCCACGACCGGTGGCCTTCAGACCGAACTCGCCGAAGGAAACCTGAGCGCCGCGCGTGGCCAGGCCGGTGTTGCGGCCCTTCTGTTCCTTGCGGTACTTCCTGCGAGAGGGTGACAGCATGTTTTATTCTCCTTCAGGCGCCGGAGCGGCCGAAGCCGCATCACGGCGCGGGCCACGGCCACGGCCGCGGTTGTCGCCGGGACGGCCGGGACGATCGCCACGCGGCGCGCGGCGCGGACGACGTTCCTCGTCACGCGGGGCGGCGGTTTCCGGGGGCATTTCGCCGTTGGGCAGCATGTCGCCCTTGTAGACCCAGACCTTGACGCCGATGATCCCGTAGGTCGTCTGCGCTTCCGAGAAGCCGTAGTCGATGTTCGCGCGCAGGGTGTGCAGGGGCACACGGCCTTCGCGGTACCATTCGGTGCGGGCGATCTCGATGCCGTTCAGACGGCCCGAGGACATGATCTTGATGCCCTGGGCGCCCAGGCGCATGGCGTTCTGCATGGCGCGCTTCATGGCGCGGCGGAACATGATGCGCTTTTCGAGCTGCTGGGTGATCGAGTCGGCGATCAGCTGCGCGTCGGTTTCCGGCTTGCGGATTTCCTCGATGTTGACGTGCACGGGCACGCCCATCAGGCGCTGCAGGTCGGCCTTCAGCGTTTCGATGTCCTCGCCGCGACGGCCGATCACCACGCCCGGACGGGCCGAATACACGGTGATGCGGGCGTTCTTGGCGGGGCGTTCGATGACGACGCGGCCCACGGAAGCCGATTTCAGTTTCTTCTTCAGGTATTCGCGCACGCGGATGTCCTCGGCGAGCATGCTGCCGTAGACCTTGTCGTTCGCATACCAGCGAGAAGTCCAGTTGTGGTTGACCGCGAGGCGGAACCCAATCGGGTGAATTTTCTGTCCCATTGCGACTCCTTACGCCCCGACCTTGACCACGATGTGGCAGGTCTGCTTTTCGATGCGGTTGCCGCGGCCCTTGGCGCGCGCGGAGAACCGCTTCATCGACTGGGCCTTGTCGACGTAGATCGTGGTGACCTTCAGTTCGTCGATGTCGGCGCCATCATTGTGTTCGGCATTGGCGATGGCCGATTCCAGCGCCTTTTTCAGGATGCCGGCGGCCTTCTTGGGGCTGAACGTCAGGATGTTGAGGGCGTGCGCCACGGATTTCCCACGGATCAGGTCCGCCACCAGGCGGGTCTTCTGCGCGGAAATATGGACGCCGCGGATGACTGCGGTAGTTTCCATGGCTTACCTCTTGGCCTTCTTGTCCGCCGCGTGCCCCTTGAAGGTGCGCGTCAGGGCGAATTCGCCGAGCTTGTGGCCGACCATGTTCTCGTTGATGTAGACGGGAACGTGCTGGTGGCCGTTGTGCACGGCAATCGTCAACCCAATGAACTCGGGCAGGATGGTGGAACGGCGCGACCAGGTCTTGATCGGCTTCTTTTCTTTGCCCCCGACGGCGGCATCGACCTTCTTGATCAGATGCGCATCGACGAACGGGCCTTTCTTGACAGAACGTGACATAGTGTTCGCCCCTTATTTGCGCTTGCGGCGAGAGACAATCATATTGTCCGTCCGCTTGTTACGACGGGTCCGGTAGCCCTTGGCGGGAGTACCCCACGGGCTGACGGGTTCGCGGCCTTCGCCGGTGCGGCCTTCACCGCCGCCGTGCGGGTGATCCACCGGGTTCATGGCGACGCCACGAACGGTCGGGCGGATACCACGCCAGCGCACGGCGCCGGCCTTGCCGATCTGGCGCAGGCTGTGGTCGCCGTTGCCGACTTCACCGATGGTGGCGCGGCAGTCGATGTGCACGCGGCGGACTTCGCCGGAGCGCAGGCGGACCTGGGCGTAGACGCCTTCGCGGGCCATCAGCACGGCGGACGCGCCGGCCGAGCGGGCCAGCTGGGCGCCCTTGCCCGGCTGCATTTCGATGCAGTGGATGGTGGAGCCGACCGGAATGGCGCGGATGGGCAGCGTGTTGCCGGCGCGGATCGGCGCTTCCAGACCGGAAACGACCGTGGCGCCGACTTCCAGGCCGCGCGGAGCGATGATGTAGCGGCGCTCGCCGTCGGCGTAGCACAGCAGCGCGATGTGCGCCGTGCGGTTCGGGTCGTATTCCAGGCGCTCGACCTTGGCGACGATGCCGTCCTTGTTGCGACGGAAATCGATGACGCGGTAGTGCTGTTTGTGACCACCGCCACGATGGCGCACGGTGATGTGGCCGTTGTTGTTGCGGCCGGAGTTCTGCGATTGCGGTTCGAGCAGGGGGGCGTAGCCCGGGCCCTTGTGCAGTTCAGGGTGCACGACCTTGATCATGCCCCGGCGACCGGCGGACGTAGGCTTGACTTTGACCAGCGGCATTTAGTTCACCTCCGTAAAGTCGATTTCCTGCCCGGCCTTGAGCGAGACATAGGCCTTGCGTTCGTTGCGGCGACGGCCCATGAAGCGGCCGAAGCGCTTTTCCTTGCCCTTGCGATTGGCGACCTGCACGGACTCGACCTCGACCTTGAACAGCAGTTCGACGGCGGCCTTGATCTCCGGCTTGGTGGCGTCGGCGACGACGCGGAAAGCGACCTGGTTGTTCTTTTCGGCGATCATCGTGGACTTTTCGGTCACGACGGGCGCCAGAATGACTTGCATCAGACGTTCGGCATTCATCCCAGCAACTCCTCGAGTTGGGCGATCGCCGGCTTGGTGATCAGCACTTTCTTGTAGTGGACCAGGGACAGCGGATCGGCGTAGCGCGTTTCGATGACCGCCACGTGGGGCAGGTTGCGCGTCGCGAGATAGACGTTTTCGTCCAGGGCATCGGTGATGATCAGGACGGGTTCGGCAATGCCCAGATCCTTGAGCTTGGCCGCGGCCAGCTTGGTCTTCGGGGCTTCGAGGGTGAAGTTCTCGACCACGGCCAGGCGGTCTTCGCGGACCAGCTGCGAGAAGATGGCGCGCAGACCGGCGCGGTACATCTTCTTGTTGACCTTGTGGCTGAAGTTCTCGTCCGGCGAATTCGGGAACGCGCGGCCACCCCCACGCCAGATCGGCGAGGAAGTCATCCCGGAACGGGCGCGGCCGGTGCCCTTCTGGCGCCAGGGCTTCTTGGTGGAGTGCTTGACCGTCTCGCGGTTCTTCTGGGCGCGGTTGCCCATGCGCGCGTTGGCCTGGTAGGCCACGACGATCTGGTGAACCAGGGCTTCGTTGAAGTCGCGGCCGAAGATCTCGTCGGCGGCGGCCACGGTGGCCGAGGACTGACCCTGATCATTCAGGAGCTTGAGTTCCATGATTAGGCTCCTTTCTTGGGCGTCGCCTTGACGGCGGGGCGCACGACGATGTCGGCGTTCTTGTGGCCGGGGACGGCGCCCTTCACCAGCAGCAGGCCGCGCTCGGCGTCCACGCGCACGATGTCCAGGTTCTGGACGGTGCGGGTGACATCACCCAGGTGGCCGGACATTTTCTTGCCGGGGAAGATGCGGCCCGGATCCTGGGCCTGGCCGATGGAGCCCGGCACGCGGTGCGAACGCGAGTTGCCGTGCGAAGCGCGCTGCGAACCGAAGTGGTGGCGCTTGATCGTGCCCGCGAAGCCCTTGCCGATGGTGGTGCCGGTGACGTCGACCTGCTGGCCGGCCTCGAACACGGATTCCACGGCGACCACGGCGCCGGCCGTGAATTCGGCGGCGCGGGCGGGATCCAGACGGAATTCTTTCAGGATGGAGCCGGCTTCGATGCCGGCCTTGGCGTAGTGGCCGGCCTGGGCCTTGGCCACGCGGGAGGCGCGACGCTCGCCGTAGGCAAGCTGGACCGCCGCATAGCCGTCGATTTCAGGCGTCTTGACCTGGGCGACGCGGTTGTTGGACACGTCCAGCACCGTGACCGGGATGGATTCGCCTTCCTCGGTAAAGATGCGGGTCATGCCAACCTTGCGCCCCACGAGCCCGAGGCGCCAGGCCGCGGGCGTAGGTGTCGAATTCGACATTGTTTTCTCCGGGGGGTGTTTCCCCACAGTTTTCGATCCCGACTGCGATTGGCCGGGGCTGTAAGTCTCGCCGCCGCACCCCTGGAATTCAGGAATGGATGACGAAGCCCTTGATTCTAACATGAAAAAACCGCCCTGCCTAGATGACAGGGCGGTTCGTCCGAGCGGGCCGCGCGCAGCGGTCCGGACGGGGATTACTGCAGGGCGATCTCGACGTCCACGCCGGCCGGCAGATCCAGACGCATCAGGGCGTCCACGGTCTTGTCGGTGGGGTCGACGATGTCCATCAGGCGCTGGTGCGTGCGCATCTCGAACTGGTCGCGCGAAGTCTTGTTGACGTGCGGCGAGCGCAGCACGTCGTAGCGGCGGATGCGCGTGGGCAGCGGCACGGGACCACGAACCACGGCGCCGGTGCGCTTGGCCGTATCGACGATCTCGGCGGCGGACTGGTCGATCAGCTTGTAGTCGAACGCCTTCAGGCGGATGCGGATTTTCTGGCTTTTCATGGGAATCCCTAAAGAACGAAAGGGGCGGGGGGCGCTCCCCCCGCCGGTCCATCAATTACTTGATGATTTTGGCGACGACGCCGGCGCCCACGGTACGGCCGCCTTCGCGGATGGCGAAGCGCAGGCCCTCTTCCATGGCGATCGGCGCAATCAGGTTCACCGTCATCGACACGTTGTCGCCCGGCAGCACCATT